>Ga0265292_1001194_pt1 | contig 24744 bp, 23 predicted proteins | sample Munlanlewell296A_FD_189080 | JGI IMG/M metagenome (GOLD analysis project Ga0265292, IMG submission 189080) | Leachate microbial communities from a municipal landfill in Southern Ontario, Canada - Leachate well 296A | ecosystem: Engineered > Solid waste > Landfill > Unclassified | place: Canada... | reverse complement strand
AATTTACTTAACCAGCCTGTTCCTTCTAAGGCTGATAGGGTGATATTATTTTATCACTGACGCAGGATTAAGCACTTCGATTTCCGCATACTTTGAGAAGTCTTTCTCATTGTATGTGTAGATGCGAGTAACATTGTTTGAGAGCATTGTTGCGACAATATAAAGATCAAAGATTTCTTGGCGAACAACTTTATATCGCTTGAGAAAATCAAAGACAATAGTCATGGTTTCAGGCTGAGGATGTATTTTCAAAATTCTCTTTGATTGAAAATACTTTTCCATCTCTCGCATCGCCTCTTCTTGAGAAAAAGGGTGTTCCAAGCGTTTTGGATTGGTGACGCTTGCAAAGAATTCATTGAGTACCTGAGGTGCGAGACAAAGCGATAATTCACCTTTCAAACCTTTCTCCCGCAGTGCTACGGCAATTGCGTGAAAAGGTGAATTCTTGTTTGCCGCATAAACCAGAATATTGGCATCAAGAAAAGCAATTTCAGAGGTAGTCATAGATTTCCTTTCGGCTGAGATTGCCTTTCACCTCGCCCATTGGTTTACTTAGGAATACGATTTTTTCAGGTTTTTTTGCATTCTCTTTCTCAACCTTCGGTATTCGGCGAAGCAATTCTACAAGCTTCTCAATAACCTTGACCTCTTCTTCCGGCAAGTCACGTACATCGATTTGTTCTACCATTTTTGTTTCTCCTTTCATAACTTTTAGTTTCGTATAATATACGTTATAAGAAGTCATGCTGCAAAAAACAAAAAACCTCACCCATTCATTAGAACAGATGAGGTTAGAAGAAAGATAATTACACAATACCCTGATCTAACATTGCATCGGCTACTTTCACAAAGCCACCGATATTTGCACCATTAACATAATTTCCCGGAGTACCATATTTTTCAGCGGTATCAACACAAGTTTTGTGAATGCTCTTCATAATTAATTGAAGTCTGTTATCAACTTCTTCGCGCGTCCAGCTATAACGCATACTATTCTGCGCCATTTCCAAACCGGATGTAGCAACACCGCCTGCATTAGCTGCTTTACCTGGCCCATAAAGAATTTTTGCTGAAACAAATTGATCAATGGCTTCTATGCTTGATGGCATATTTGCGCCTTCACTAATAACGTAAACACCGTTCTTTAAAAGATTAGCAGCGTCTTTACCATTAACTTCATTTTGTGTTGCTGATGGGAAAGCGCAATCTGCTTTATGATTCCATAACGGATTATGATCTGCGTTAGGATCTATTTGTGTATAGACTGTACCTTTAAATTTGTCTGTATATTCTTTCATTCTTCCGCGGCGAACATTTTTTAGATCCATTACAAATTGTAATTTTTCTGTTGTGATTCCGGCTTCATCATAAATGTAACCGTTGGAATCAGATAATGTTAAAACCTTTCCGCCAAGCTGTAAAATCTTTTCAACAGTATATTGAGCAACATTACCGCTGCCGGAAACCAAGCATTTTTTTCCTTCTAAAGTTTGTTTTCTTGTACTTAACATTTCTGCGGCAAAGTAAACTGCGCCGTATCCGGTTGCTTCAGGACGAATTAATGAACCGCCCCAATTCAAACCTTTACCGGTTAGAACTCCGGTAAATTCGTTGCGGAGTTTTTTGTATTGACCGAACATGAAACCAATCTCGCGTCCGCCTACACCGATATCACCTGCAGGCACATCTGTATTTGGTCCGATGTGTCTAAACAATTCACTCATAAAACTTTGGCAAAAACGCATAACTTCGCCGTCACTTTTTCCTTTAGGATCAAAATCAGATCCGCCTTTACCGCCTCCCATTGGCAAAGTAGTTAAACTATTTTTAAATACTTGTTCAAACGCTAAAAATTTTAGAATGCCAAGATTAACAGAAGGGTGAAAACGCAATCCGCCTTTATAAGGACCGATGGCACTATTCATTTCAATTCTGAAACCGCGGTTGATTTGCACCTCGCCTTGATCATCAACCCAAGGAACTCTAAATATAAAAGTCCGTTCCGGTTCAATAATTCTTTCAAGAATTTTTTCTTTGCGATATGCTGGATGTTTTTCTAGAACCAATGCTAATGAAGATGCAACTTCGAATACTGCTTGATGAAATTCAGGTTCACTAGGATTCTTGGCTTTCACTTGAGCCATCAAATTCTTAACAAATTCTGACATAACTTCCTCGTGTGTTATTTATGAATAATTGATTTAATAATAGAAAGCGGAAAAAAGAAAAATTTATGTGTGAGTTACAGTAATGCTTTGAAGCTAATGAGGCAATTGTGTGGTTGGTTTCTAAAACCGGAAATCTATTTTTTTTAAATCTACTACAACTTATCATAAAAGGATAATTGATTTCCATTTTCGGTAAGCAAATTAAACTCATTATCAAATTTGTGCAAGAGAAAAACTTATTTGACAAAAATAAATCCTTAAAAAAAGTTAATACTAAATTTTGTAATAAAATAAATTGTAAGACCGACAATTATTTTATGGGATGACCTGTCTATGATGATTTACGTTTAAGTTCTGTCCAATTGAATGGAATAAAATACACTCGCTCTATTTTAAAATAGCAAAGTCCATAATAAATAATCCAGAATAAGAATAAGTGCAGAGCTAAGAACGAAAGAACGAATTGTGGAAGAACCAACACCTTCTGCGCCGCCTTCTGTTCTAAATCCAATATGGCAGCCTAACATAGAAGTAACTCCGCCGAATATCATTCCTTTAATTAGTCCGAAACCAAAATCACTAAATAGAAAATAACGTTTTACTGAAAGAAAAAATACGTTGAATGAAACTCCGAGAAAATAATTCGAAATAAAATATGCACCGGTAACTGAAACAACATCTGCAAAAACTACTAATACAGGCATCATTAATATTGAAGCTAATACTCTTGGAGTTGCAAGAAATGCAACAGGACTAATTCCCATAGTTTCAAGAGCATCAATTTGTTCGGTAACTTTCATTGAACCAATTTCTGCCGCAATAGAAGCCCCAACTCTTCCTGCAATAACAATAGCAGTTAGTACAGGACCTAACTCGGTAATAATTGATCTGCTTGTTGCAGCGCCAAGGAAAGATAAAGGGGCTAATCCTTTCAATTGATAAGCAGCTTGCCATGCGGCTACACCTCCGGTGAATACAGCGATAATAAAAACCAAAGGTATAGAATTAACGCCGATATGTTCCATCTGATAAAAAAAGTTACGACGGTTTTTAAAAAGGTGAGGTATTGATTTGATAATTTCTACAAAAAGCTGAACGAACTGTCCGAACTCTTGAAGAAAGTCTAAAGTTTTTCTTCCAACGTTTTGTGCAACTGCTGTGATCATATCAATTAATAATTAATTCAAAACAAAACTAAGAAAGTTGTATCAATTTTGAAATTACTTCTTCCGGTGATTTAGATTCTGTTACTTTATCAGCACTTTAACATTACTGAATTTTTGATGAACTTCGGCAAGAATTTTTGTGAGAAGTTCAGGGAACTCTCGTGAATTCGTATGTTTTTCTATAAGATTTCTTAAGATATTTAGACTTGATAACAAACTTTTACTATTGGCAATTACTTTTATTTTTACATATTTTTTATAGTAGAAAGTCGGATGCAAATTTCCTTAAGAGACAATGAAAAAAATACTCGAAATAAATATCATTATTCTCGGTCTCATTGTGATTATATCTTAATATTTTTAAGAGAGCCCGGCTATATACAGACCGGGTTTTTTATTTAATAATTTCCATTCCACAAAAAGAAAGAATGGTGAAACTATGAACGATTTCAATATCGAAATACTTGAAAGAGAAACGAAAGTAATTTTACCCGAAAATTTAGTGTTTGGGAAAATTTATTCGGATCATATGTTTGAGATAGACTACGATGAAGATCTTGGTGGCTGGCATAATCCTACAATAAGAAAATTCGGCAACATTGAACTTAGCCCCGCAGCAATGGTTCTTCATTATGGTCAAACTATTTTTGAAGGTCTAAAAGCTTACAAACAAGTTGATGGTAGAATAGCTTTATTCCGCCCGGAAAAAAACGTAGAACGATTAAACCGTTCTGCAAAAAGAATGTGTATCCCGGAAATTGATCCTAATCTTGTACTTCAAGCATTGCTTGAATTAGTTCGTATCGATAAGGATTGGATTCCTACAAAACCGGGACACGCACTTTACATTCGTCCGGTATTGTTCGCATCAGAACCTCTTCTCGGAGTACGTACATCAGAAAATTTCAAATTGATTATTATGCTTAGCCCTGTTGGACCTTATTATCAAGAAGGATTCAAACCGTTACCAATTCTTGCAACTAATAAATATGTACGTGCGGTCCGTAAAGGAATTGGTGAAGCTAAAACAGCCGGTAATTATGCTGCAAGTTTGATGGGTCAACAAGAAGCAAAAAAAGAAGGTTATTCACAAGTACTTTGGCTTGATGGAATAGAACAAAAATATTTAGAAGAAGTCGGTTCTATGAATATCTTTGTTCAATTTAAAAACGAAGTTACTACACCAATGCTGACAGGTTCTATTCTACCGGGAATTACTAGAATGTCCGTACTCCAAATTCTTAAGGATTGGAAATACAACGCAACAGAAAGAATGATCAGTATTGACGAAGTTATTAATGCTTATAAGAAAGGTGAATTAATTGAAATCTTTGGAACGGGAACCGCTGCAATAATTTCTTCTGTTAGTAAATTGAAATACAATGAAAACTTACTGCTGTTCAACGATAAAGAAGCCGGTGAACTTGGTACAAAATTGTATAATGAATTATCCGGTATTTATTACGGAACAATAGAAGACCGACATGGTTGGATGACTTATATAGATTAATTCTGGAGAAGTTTATTGATTAAGAAAATATTTCTTTTAACAACGGCCGTATTTTTTTTAAGTGCGACCGTTTTTTATTCTAAGAATAATCCTAGACCAAAAAACATCATATTATTAATTGGTGATGGAATGGGACTAAGTCAAGTTTCGGCTTCAGTTCTCTTTTCAAAAAATGATCAATTCAAGAAATTCTATTCAATCGGACTTGTAAATACTTGTTCTGCAGATAATTTAATAACTGATTCAGCAGCCGGTGCAACTGCGTATGCTACGGGTTATCCTACGAACAATGCTGTTGTAGGTCAAGATCCGCAAGGAAATGATCTTCAAACCATTTTAGAGATAGCTGAAAATAAAAAAATGAGCACCGGTTTGGTTGTAACAAGTTCAATTACAAATGCAACGCCCGCTTGTTTTTATTCACATGTTAATCATAGAAATAAGGAATTTGATATTGCCGAACAGTTTGTCCACAGCGGTGTTGATTTTGTTATCGGCGGAGGATCTGATTTTTTTGTCCCTCTGGCATTCGGAGGTAAACGCGAAGATCACAAAAATTTATTTGATACACTTTCTTCTTCAGGATATAAAGTCTTCCAAGATTTTTCTGAGATGTACGAATCAAATCTAATAAATAAAGTTGCTGCTATACTTGGGCACAATGGCATTGTAAAAGCTAGTGATAGAAATTATTCTCTCGGTGATATGACTAAGAAAGCTATTTCCCATCTTAAAAAAAATAAAAACGGTTTCTTTTTGATGGTTGAAGGATCACAAATTGATTGGGCAGCACACAACAATGATCAAGAATATTTACTTCAAGAGATGAATGATTTTAATTCGGCAATTGAAGCAGCACTCGAGTTTGCCCGAAAAGACGGAAACACTTTAGTTGTAATTACTGCTGACCATGAGACTGGCGGAATGTCAATTACATCAGGTAACCTTAAAGAAAATAAAATTAATCTTGGTTGGGTTACAAAAAAACATACGGCTAACTTAGTTGGTATTTTTAGTTATGGAGTTGGTGCAGAAAGTTTTAATGGGATACAGGATAATTTTATTATTGGTAGAAAACTTATCAATTATATAGAACCCAAAAAGAGTTGGAAATAGACCTACCAAGTTCAAAATCTAATACTTCCCAAAATACTACTTGACAAGTGTTCATACGTTCACTATATTTTAGGTGAACAAAGGAACACTATTATGAAAAATGAGCTTACAGACCGGCAGCAAGAAATTCTTGATTTCATTCAAGAGTACATAGGCATCAAAGGATTCCCTCCAACCTTCCGGGAAATTGCAAAACATTTTAATTTGGCAAGTACATTCGGGGTTAAGCGTCACATAGATGCTCTTGTTAAAAAGGGATTTCTTGCTAATGAAAGTAAAACCAGTAGAACTCTTTCTTTATTAGGCGATGGATATAATAAGCCAAAGCAAGCTTCAAATAATATAATTGGAATTCCAATTGTTGGTCGCGTTGCAGCCGGACAGCCAATTCTTGCTGAAGAAAATATTGAAGGAAATTTATTACTAGATGCTACCATGGTCAAAACGAAGACTGCATGTTTTGGTTTGAAAGTCCGAGGCGATAGTATGATCAATGCCGGAATTTTTGAAGGTGATCTTGTTATTGTATCTCCTCAACAAAATGCAGTTAACGGAGATATTGTAGTTGCACTACTTCATGATGAAGCAACAATGAAACGATTCATAGTAAATGAAAATATAATTTACCTGATGCCGGAAAATGAACGCTACCAACCAATAGAAGTTAATCAGCGTGAAGATTTTTCCATCATAGGTAAAGTAATTGGCGTTTTCAGAACCTATAATTGATTTAACAGGAGGATAACATGAAATCGTTTTTATTTATGAGAGCAATCGTAAACAGAAATAGAGTAAAATTTTTATACAATTTTCAAGAGGTTATTCTGGAACCTTATTATATCAGCAGGAATAAAACTGGTAAGAAAGTTTTGTATGGAAAAATTGGTAATTCAAATGAGATTAAAATATTCGAGTACGATAAAATGTGTAATATCAAAGTATTTGTTTACGAAAAATTTTCTCCGGTAATACCAATAATTCCAAGCTTAAATTAAAAAAATATGATACCGAAATTAAAAAGAGAAAAAGTTGATTATTTAATTGACCACTTGTGGCAGCATGGTTATTTAACGTTGAGCCGAAAGTTTGGTAAATATTTACCTGCACCTCCAATGATTGGAGACTATGAAGTAGATGCTGTGGCAAAATATAAAAAGAAAATTGCTATCGGATTAACCGTCTCCGAAGAAGAATTGAATGAACATTCTTTTTTAAGCAAATTAGATTTTCTTGCAAACTATAATGCACGTTTCCCTCAGAACAAGATTACTTTATTCCTCGGTGTTCCCAACAACTCTTTAGTTAAAGCATCTCTTTTGATCTCATCACTCAATGAAGAAACTCAAAAACATATAAAGATCGTTACTCTTCCTGAAACAAAAGCAGATTAAACATAATTTACTCTTGATGTATTATCTTGACATTTATCCCCATGCGAACTATTTTTTCGAGCTAAAATTCGAGGGTGAAAAGTTAAGTTGGCAATAAAACTTAGCACGACCGACAAGAAATTAATCGAAGAAGTTAAAGCAAAAGGTAATATTCCTCAGCACATTGCAATAATTATGGATGGCAATGGCAGATGGGCTAAGAAACGCAGTCTTCCACGCGTAGCCGGTCATAAAAGAGGAGTTGATTCTGTTCGAGAAACTGTAGAGACTTGTGTAGGACTTGGTGTTAAAACTCTTACTCTTTATACTTTTTCTACTGAAAATTGGAAAAGACCGAAAGATGAAGTCTCCACTTTAATGCGTTTGATTGTAAAAAGTCTTCAAAATGAAACTGATGAACTCAACACAAATAATATTAGGTTAACAACTATTGGCGATACTAAGTCATTACCTGCAATTGTTCAAAAAGAATTACAAGCTGCTTTAGACAAAACTGCAGGCAATTCAAAAATGACACTAAATCTTGCTTTGAGTTACAGCGGAAGATGGGAACTTGTTGAGGCAGTTAAACATATAACCGATGCTGCGATTAAAGGTAAATTAAAAATTGATGAGATATGTGAAGAAACAATCTCTCAATTTCTAACTACTTCCGGAATGCAAGACCCTGATTTATTGATAAGAAGCGGTGGTGAATTTAGAATAAGCAACTTTCTTTTGTGGCAAATTGCTTATTCAGAAATTTTTGTGTCCGATATTTTATGGCCTGAGTTCCGATGTAAACATTTATTGGAAGCCGTAAAGGATTACCAGAAAAGAGAAAGAAGATTTGGATTAGTTAGTGAACAATTATTGACCAACTACAAAAAAGTTCAGAATGTTAAAACACACTTCAAGAAAGCAGCAAATACTTAGTCTAATTATTTTATTAATAATTTCATTAGCCCAAGTCAATGCTCAAACCCAAAAGGTTAATTATAAAATCCTCGGCATTTCTGTCGTTGGAAATAAATCCGCTGATGCTGCTACTATTATTGCCAATACAGGATTGAAAATCGGTGATGAGATTAGTATCCCCGGTGATCAAACCAACAGTGCAATAAAAAGACTTTGGAATTTGGGAATTTTTCAGAATGCAGAAATTATTATAGAAAAGAAAATTGATGACGGAATTTTTCTTCAAATCAAGGTTCAAGAATATCCTCGGCTCGAGAAATTTGTTTTAAATGGTAACGACGAGCTAAGCGAAGATAACATAAACAAGAAAATTACAATTGTCCGCGGACAAACTTTAAAACCTCAAGAAATTGTTCGCTTAACAAATAAAATAAAATCTTTATATGAAGAGGATGGATACTTAAACGCTACAATTACACCACATAACTATTCTTTTTTTCAAGCAGATACTTCCGAAAAAGAGATTATTATTACTTGGCGGGATGAAAAAGATCTTTCCAAAGAACTGAAAACCACTTATGAAATTGATAAAACTTCATCTATAAATTCGGTAAATCGAATTAAAGAACGTACTCTTGTTCTTCTTGAAATTAAAGAAGGAGATGAAGTAACAATTCAACATATAATTATTAACGGTAATCAAGCGTTTGATGATGGAGCTTTGCGTGGTGAATTTGATGACACAAAAGAACCTGCTTGGTGGAAATTCTGGACCTCTGCAAAATTTAAGCGCGCCAAGTTTGAAAAAGATAAAGAATTACTTACTAAGTTTTATAGAAAAAAAGGTTATCGAGATTTTGTAGTTCTCCGCGATAGTCTAGTTTTTTCTGAAGATAAAAAACTTCTTGATGTAATTGTTGATGTCTATGAAGGTGATCAATATAAAGTTCGTAATGTAATTTGGGAGGGAAATTCTGTTTATCCCAACGAAGAATTAAATGCTAGATTGGATTTCAAAAAAGGTGATGTTTTTGATTACGAAAAATTTAATCAGAATTTACATTACAATGAAAAACAAACTGATGTATCATCAATTTATCAAGATACCGGATATCTCGGCTTTCAGCTTGATGCTAAAGAAGAAAAATCCGCTAAAGATTCTGTTGATATCAGAATAAAAGTTAATGAAGGAAATCGTTTTAAAATTGGTAAAGTTGAAATTACCGGAAATGATAAAACAAAAGATAAAGTAATACGTCGGGAGTTATATACAATACCCGGAAGTTACTTCAGCCGCGGTTATATTTTAAGAAGTATCCAGCAGCTTTCGAATCTTCAATACTTCAATGTAGAGCAGCTTTATAAAACGGGAGTTGATTACCGCCCTTCTAATGATAGTACAGTAAATATTGTTTATAAAGTTGAAGAAAAATCAAGTGATTATCTGAATGCTTCTATTGGTTACAGCGGAGCGTTTGGATTCAGCGGCGCAGTTGGTTTTACTTTAACAAATTTTTCTATCGCAGAACCGTTTCAAATGGGCGGTGGACAAGTACTAAATTTTAACTGGCAATTTGGCGTTGGAAATTTTTACAGAACATTCTCTCTTGGTTTTACAGAACCTTGGTTTATGGATACACCAACATCTCTTGGTTTTGATATATTTGATACTCGACAAAGATATGTTTACGATCTGCAGCAATCTGGCATAACTTTTAGAGTTGGAAGAAGATTAACCTGGCCGGATGATTTCTTCTATATTATGGGAAATGTCCGTTTTCAGTATAACAACGTAATTAATGGGGCAGGATATTATCCGGAAGGATTAACAAGACAATATTCACTTGGTACAACAATTTCCAGAACCGATATAGATAATCCTATCTTCCCTTCTAGAGGTTCTAAATTTATGTTAAGCGGTGAATTAACCGGCGGACCTTTTTTACCGGGTAATGTTGATTACTATAAGATTAATTTTAAATCCGAATGGTATAAATCAATTTTTAATTCTAATAGATTTGTACTTTACACTTCCGCAGAACTCGGTTATATTGGGGAGTTAAAAGACGGCACTCCTATACAACCGTTTGAATATTTCTATATGGGAGGAAGCGGGTTAATAATTGCTACTACTTCTTTACGAGGTTACGACGATCGTAGCCTGGGTTTGAGAGACCCTTCTTCAAATAATGTAAGAGGAAGTGGTGTTATGGCAAAATTTACAACTGAGTTTAGAGTAGCATTGGCACTAGAACCGATCCCGATCTATTTACTTGCATTTGCAGAGGCAGGTAATGTTTATTTGGATATTAAACGTACCGACTTATTCAATTTGAAACGCTCTGTAGGAATCGGTGCAAGAATTTTATTGAATCCGATCGGATTAATCGGTTTCGATTATGCATATGGATTTGACAGAAGAAGTGTTGACGGAAAAGATCCGCAATGGATTTTCCATTTTCAATTTGGAAAAGGTTTTTAATAACATTAATTAGAGGTAAACGTGAAAAAATCTATTTTATTTATACTTATTTTCTTTACTGTCTCTGCCTTTGCACAGACACAACAAGCTCAAACAACCACATTAAAACTCGGATGGGTTGATTCACAGGTTATACTTGCTCAATTACCGGAAGCTATTAAAGCTAATGCTGATCTAGAAGGCATGGCATCAAAATGGAGAAAAGATCTGGATAGTATGCAGACTGATTATCAAAAATTTATAGCTGATAATCAAAAACAAGCTGAGACAATGAAAAAAGAAGAATTACAAAAAGTTCAGCAGAAATTAGCAGAAAAAGAACAAAAATTTACACAGTATAATCAAGCAAAATTTGGTCAACCTAATGGTGAAATCTACAAAAAACGAGATCAATTACTTACACCAGTAATGGAAAAAATTTACAAAGCAATTGACGAAATCTCAAAAGATTTAGGTATGCAGTTTGTTTTTAACAAAGCTTTAGAGGGTGTTCTTGTAAAAGCTGATCCTGAATTTGATATTACTTATAAAGTTCTTGATTATCTTAAAAGAGGTAAAAAATAATTACCGGAAATAGATCATGAAAAAAATTGGATTAATTTTATCCGCATTATTTATAATTGTTACATCAGCAAAACTTTACAGTCAACCGAAGATTGGTTATGTTGATAGTGATACAATTATGAAACTACTTCCTGAAGCTCAAGATGCACAGAAAAAACTTGATGCAACAATTAAAGATTGGCAGGAAGAACTTTCCAAAATGGAAAGAGATTGGAAGACCAAGTATGATGATTACGAAAAGCGGAAACTTATTCTTAGCGAGCAAAAACGTGCTGAGATAGAAAAAGAATTAGTTACTTTGGAAAATCAAACTACCAAATACAGGCAGGATAAATTCGGTGTAAAAGGCGAGCTCTTCCAGAAACAGGAAGAATTAATGAAGCCGATTCAGAATAGAATTTTTACCGCTATTCAACAAGTTGCAAAAGAAAAAGAATACGATTTTATTTTTGATAGAAGCGGCGATATCATTTTCCTCTATGCTAAAGAAGAATATGATGTTACAACTTTGGTAATTGAAAAACTTAAATGAGTTTTTATGAAGATAAGATTAAAAGAAGCCGCCGACTTAGTCGGCGGTGTTGTTATTGGCGATCCTCAAATTGAGCTAAATGGCATCGCTAAAATTGAAGAAGCAAAGAAAGGTGAATTAACTTTTTTATATCTGCCTGCCTACGAAAAATTTCTAATCTCAACTGAAGCATCGGCTGTTCTCATCAGTCCGGACTTCAAAAAAACACGTACCGACATTAACTACATCGAAGTAAAAAACCCGAATGTTGCACTTCAAAAAATTATTATAACATTCCTTCAACCCAAAATTAATCTTAGCGGAATTGATAAAACCGCTTCAATACATGATTCCGTGAAGATTGGTAAAAATGTATCTGTGGGTAAAAATGTTGTTATTGAAGCTGGTGCCACCATTGGTGATAATTCAATTATCTATCACAACACAGTATTAATGGAGAATGTAAAAGTCGGTTCTAATTCTTTGATCTACCCGAATGTTTCGGTAAGAGAAAATTGTGTTATTGGAAACAACGTTATTATTCATTCAAATACAGTAATTGGTTCTGATGGCTTCGGATATATCCCAGATGAAAAAGGTGTTTATCAAAAAGTACCACAAATTGGAAATGTTGTTCTTGAAGACGATGTTGAACTTGGTTCTAATGTTTCAATAGATCGAGCTGCATTAGGATCAACAACAATTAAAAAAGGTGTTAAGATTGATAATTTAGTACAGATCGCTCACAACGTTTCAGTTGGCGATAATACAGCAATAGCTGCTCAAAGCGGAATAGCCGGCAGTACTACAATTGGTAAAAATTGTATTCTCGCCGGTCAAGTAGGAATTGTTGGTCACATCGAACTAACGGATAGAGTGATTGTGGGGGCGCAATCAGGTGTATCAAAATCAATAACAAAACCCGGCAAGTACCGCGGCTCGCCTGCCGATGATATGAGCAAAATGCTGAAACTGGAAGCTCATATTAGAAATGTACCGGCTTATGCAGAAAAAATTAAAAAGTTAGAAGAAAAAATTGCATCTTTGGAAGAGAAAATTTCTCAATTAATTTCGAAAGGTAACTGATGCTGGAACTCCAAAGAACTATTGCCAAACCGGTTTCTTTATCAGGTATTGGATTACACACCGGAACGTCTTGCACAATGACTTTTGTACCTGCTCATGAAAACAGCGGGATAAAATTTGTTAGAGTTGATCTCGGTGGAAAACCGGAAATTCCTGCCAATGCAGATTATGTAGTAGATATTTCGCGCGGCACTACACTTGGTTTAGGCGATGCAAAAGTTTATACAGTTGAACATGTTTTAGCCGCTGTTGTTGGATTACAAATAGATAACCTGGTTATAGAATTGGATGGAATGGAACCGCCTATTGGGGATGGGAGTTCTCTTCAGTACGTAGAAAAATTGTTAGAAGCAGGATTTGTAACACAGGACACTCCAAAAGATTATTTAGTAATTGATCAAACTGTAGAATACCATAATGAGAAAGAGAAAGTTGATATCGTTGCTTTACCCTTAGATGGTTTTAGAATCTCAATAATGGTGGATTATGAAAATCCTTCTCTTGGCAGCCAACACTCCGGTTTGTTCGATCTTGAAAAAGAATTTATAAGTGAGTTTGCACCAGCAAGAACATTTTGCTTTCTAAGCGAAGTTGAAATGCTAATAGATAAGGGATTGATTAAAGGAGGAAATATTGATACTGCTGTTGTAATTGTAGATCATGATATTGACGAGAAAGGTTTAAAACGATTAAAAGACAAACTGAATTTGAACCATGATTTGAAAGTATTTAACGGTTACTTAAATAATAACAAACTTAGATTTAAAAATGAACCTGCAAGACATAAAGTGCTGGATATGATTGGTGATCTTGCATTGATAGGTGTTCCTATAAAAGCACAAGTGTTGGCAGCACGCCCGGGTCATAAAGCTAATGTTGAATTTGCAAAAAAGATTAGGCAATTATATCATCAGAAAAAATTTGTTCGTAAATACCAATTTGTTAAGAAAGAAGGAGTTGTTTTTGACATTAATGCTATTCAGAGAATTCTTCCTCATCGCTATCCTTTCTTACTTGTAGATAAAATCATTGACCTTCAGCTTGATAAAAAAGTGGTTGGAATTAAAAATGTTACTATCAATGAACAATTTTTCAATGGACACTTTCCCGGTCAACCGGTTATGCCTGGAGTTTTAATTATTGAAGCAATGGCTCAAGTAAGCGGTATCTTATTATTGAATTCATATTTAGATCCGGAAAATTATCTTGTTTATTTCATGAGTATCAACAATGCCAAATTTAGAAAACCGGTTATGCCCGGAGATCAACTTGTGCTAGAAGCAGAAATGATTTCTGTTAAGAGCGGCAAATATTTTTCGATTAAAGGTTCAGCTTACGTAGATAACAATCCTGTAGCAGAAGCTGAATTCATGGCTGCAATGGTTCCTAAAAACAATAAGCCCTGATATTAAGATTATAAATAATGATACAAATTCATCCGACTGCTATTGTTAGTCCGAAAGCAAAATTAGGTGAGAATGTTATTGTAGAACCATTCGCATGGATTCATGATAATGTTGAAATTGGAAACGACAGCTGGATTGGTCCTCATGTTATAATTTACGATGGCGCCAGAATAGGAAGTGAAGTAAAAATTTATCAAAGCGCATCAATATCACATCAACCGCAAGATAAAAAATATAACAACGAAGAAACCTTCTGCTTCATTGGAGATAAAAGCCGTATCCACGAATTTGCAACTATTCATCGCGGCACCATCGGAACCGGTAAAACTACTCTCGGAAAAAATGTAGTGATAATGGCATATGCTCACGTAGCGCATGATTGTTTTATTGGAGATAATTGTATACTTGCAAATGCTGTTCAACTTGGCGGTTTTACTCAAGTTGATGATTGGGCAATTATAGGAGGATCAGTTCCCGTTCATCAATTTGTAAAAATTGGAAAACATGTTATAGTGGGAGGCGGGACAAAAATCGGTAAAGATATTCCTCCTTACATTATGGCTGCTGGTGAGCCGATTAAATATTACGGATTGAATCTGGTTGGATTAAAAAGAAGAGGTTTTACACCCGATCAATTAGAAAATCTAAAAATGATTTATAAAATAATTTACGATTCACATCTTAATTTTTCTCAAGCTAAAGATAAATTAATGAATGAAATGCCGGATGATCCTTTTGCCAAAGAAGTAATTAACTTCATGAATCAGAGTACAAGAGGATTAATTGGTAAATGATTTTCGATAAGCAGTTAATAATTGCATTGATATGGTAAATGTTCACTCTACAGCAGTTGTAAGTTCTAAAGCACATCTTGGTGAAAATGTAACAATCTCCCCTTTCGCTATTGTTCACGATGAAGTTGAAATTGGTGACAACACTTTTATCGGTCCCAAAACTGTTATTTATGATTATACCATAATAGGTAACAACGTAAAAATATTTCAGAATGCTTCGATAGGCCACATTCCACAGGATTTAAAATTTCAAGGAGAGCTTACTCACTGCTATATAGGTGATAATTCTATCATTCACGAGTTTGTCTCTATTCACAGAGGAACTGCAGCTTCTCTAAAAACTACAATCGGCAAAAATGTTTACATTATGGATTATAGCCACGTTGCACACGATTGTATAATTGAAGACAATTGTATAATTGCCAACTTAACACAATTAGCAGGACATGTTCATATTTACCAAAATGCAGTAATTGGCGGTAATGTAAAAATATTACAGTTTATGCGTGTAGGTAAGTTTTGTATGATACAAGGCGGAAGAACTTTAAATAAAGATATTCCTCCTTACATTCTTGCCGGAACTGAAGAAGTTCAGTATGGTGGTCTTAATTCAATTGGTTTACGTAGGAATGGTTTTTCTCCGAAACAAATTCAGCATTTAAAAAAAATTTACAATTATATTTTTGAATCTAAGCTTAATATCTCTCAAGCAAAGGAAAAGATAAAATTAGAATTTCCTAATGATCCATTTGCAAATGAAATTCTTACATTTATAAATGAGAGTAAACTCGGAATTATCAGCAAATGAACTGGCATTTCATAGATTCATCCGAGAACACCGGCAAGTACAATATGCAATTCGATATTGAACTTGCAAAACATTGCAGACCAGACGAAGCATTTCTTAGAATTTACAGATGGAATCCTTACTGCATTTCACTTGGAGCCAACCAAAGTTTTGATGACATTGATCAAGACAAAACCAAAGCCGATGGAATTGATATTGTAAAAAGGCCAACCGGCGGAAGAGCAATTCTTCACGCTGAGGAATTAACTTATTCTGTTGTACTTCCCTACAATTTTGAATTATCACCGCGTGAAATTTATTTTAGGATCTCAAATGCACTAATGCGCGGATTGGAAATTTACAACCCCATTCTTGCAAAATCACAGCTTGAAGATTATCAGCCGAACTTTCCGAAACTTTTGGAAGAACCATCCGGAGCTTTATGTTTTGCAAGCACTGCAAGAAACGAAGTAAAATTTAATGGTAAGAAACTGATCGGAAGTGCACAGAGAAAGTTAAACAATGTTATTCTTCAGCATGGTTCAATATTGTGCGGACCATTTCATAAAAAACTTGTTGATTACATTAACTCCGATGAATTAACTAAAAATGCATTATCATTAGAATTGAATACCAAAACCACAGAGCTCGGAACCATTCTTAACGAAGAGATAGACTACCAAAAACTGAAGACCTGTTTAATAGTCGGATTTGAATTGGAATGGCAGATCAAATTTGAACCGGCATTTGAACTAAGCTTTACTTGATTAAAATTGTTACATAATCATTTCCATCCCTTCATTCTTAGTGTTAAATTTCCCGATAGAAATCGTAACTATTCACTAACTGATAATTTCTGTAATGAAGAAAATATTGTTTTTGCTTTTCATTTTGTTTGGAATAAATGTTCACGCTCAAGAGCAGTCTGATCTCGAATTTTTTCTTGGCGGCGCTCAAGTTATGGATATAACCAGTGACGGTATTAATCTCTGGTTCGCTACAAACGGAAGCGGTATTTTCAAATATATGCCCAAGACAAATGCATGGATGCAGTATTCAACTTCATTTGGAAATTTACAGCACGATTTCTTTTACTGCATTGCAGCTAATGAAGATTATGTTTGGGCCAGCTCAAACGATGGATTTCTTCTGGAGAAAACGGAAAAAGATTTAAAGGAGAATTCGTCTTTAGAGTAAGATCCAATTCCTCGATTAGAAATATTTCGTTTACTTCCACCGGTGAAAGTATTAGAGAAGGATTAGTTGCGAAAAATCAAGGCAATGATTTTGATAGAATTTTGAAAATTATCGAATTAGTGTTACAAGACTATTCTTACATCTTATCTGAAAATTGAGTCTCATAAATTCTTTTGGAAGCTCATTCAGCTCTCAGATTGACGACGGATGAGTGTTACCTTGAGCGGATTTATCCCGAGCTTGGTCGAGGGGGTCGAAAGATGAAGGCGAACCAGTGTATTAGATGATTTATTTGAACTGGTACTATTTAGAACCTCGAAGTTTCTTGTGCGTCCGATGAACTTGTTGAATGAAAATTTCGATCTTGGATTGAATGATCTGCGGAAATATATTTCCATCTGTTTCAACAGCTAAGAAAGGTAGGTTTTCGATCTCAAGTCCTTGATATATCGAATTGTTTTTTTCAGATTCTCTTTTACCTTTTAAATTCATCTCTACACTTAAAATACTCTCGGCTAATCGTGAAGGCATACATCCAAAAGGTCCTAACGCAACAACACCGGAAACGTGATCCAATATTTCATAAAATGCCGAACCGACAGTCAATATCGCTTCTCCTTCCATATTTTTTTCGATCAAATGCTCTGCACGGCTAAGCAATTTTTCTATATTAATCATTTCAAATTCATAAAAGCCGGATTTTGAAAGTACTTTCTTGATATTGTGCTCAATCCTATGTTGAACATACTCTCTTATTTTGAATTTAACTTTTCCCTTGAGAGAAGCTTTATCTTTCCTCAGATCTCGTTTGTAAGTGTAGTTTGAATAATGCACATATTCGGTAATTGGTGCCACCTTTACCAATATTCCGTTTTCGATTAGTCTTTCGACTAATTCCATCCTTGAGAATTCTTCGTTGCGTACAAAAATCTCGCCAATAAGTGCGACCTTAACAGCATCATTAAGTTCAATTCTTCTCTCAAGAGTTCTTAGTCGTTTTGCAAGTTCATTCAGCCGATCGTAAAGTTCATTAAGCGAGCCTTTTTCTAAAATTAATAGAATTTTTTTCCACACTTCATCAAGCATCGCCTTTGCATATTTGGGATCTTTCGCTATCGTAAGCATAGCAAAAAAGATCTGCTGGATCACATCGGCAGTTACAAGTGCAGCCCACCCTCGTTTTGTAAATTCATCATCCAATCCACCGTAAGAATTTTTTTCGGTCAAAGTATAAATTCCAACATTTGGAATTTCTTTTTTGTTGATAAGTTCTTTCAGGAAGACGTTATACTGTCCAAAACGACATGGACCCGTACCGTCTGCCATGAAATACAATATTTTTTCACTCTCATTACTTCTATGCTTGCCTAAATATTCAAGAAATGAGCCGGTGTTTAAAATAAGCGGAAGACATTCTTTACACGTGGTATTACCTCTTCCCATAGAAAGTGTCTGATAATCATAAACCGGGAGTGGAATTGCATTCACGTTAATATGTCTAAATGCTGCTGCAAAGGCTTCTGTCCCGAAACGCCCCATGCTCGGTATCAACATCTTTACATCTTTATCTTTGATAGAATATTTTTTACCATCTGAACAAATAAAATTGTATGCGTCAACAAATTCGAGTGGCTTGAAGTTCTTCTTCTCTTCTTTGATAATTCCCTTTTTTGAAAGTTCACGATATCGTTTGATGATATCCAAAGCAGCTTCGATCCTTGTATTGATACCGGCGTCGGCTGAATGACTGTCAAGTTCCAATGTCAGCGATGGTTTATTCCCCATTATGTTTCTGAAGAAAGTGATGAGGAATGAATCTGGTCCGCAGCTAAAATTTGTGATGTAGACACCGAAAAGTTGAGGATGATCTTTCACAAACTTAGCAGAGCGAAGAATTTGTTTCCCGGCAGCCCAGTACATTGTATCAAATGTGCCGAGATTTTCACTTGGAAGAAAATCATGTGGAATTATAGTCATCCCCCGAGAAGCAAACTTTTGTGGAATGCCCAAGTTTGCTTCATCAGCAAAAGAATTATATGATCTTCCGAAAAGTACCATAGCAAAATCATCCGGATTTTGTTCAAGATTATCTAATGTTCTTTTTCCGATCTCCTTAAATTCATTCAACATCAGTTTGAATTCTTTGAGTGCAAGATCGAAAGCTTCGGATAATTTTTTTTCAGTTTGCCCAAGTTCTACTGCTAAATTTATAAAATCATCTTTCGATGATTCATATCCTTTCGAAAAATTAATTACGGGATTTAGAATTTTGATCTTTCCAAGCGAATCTTTAAATGCGGTCTTCAAATAATATGATTCAGATTGAATAAAAACGCAGTTCTTAGTGTAGCCTACACTATCCTTAACATAAGTTTCGATTATGTGTGGAAGAAAAATATAATGGGGTTGTTTGTCGATAAGATCCTGAAAAAATCCATGTGCCAATTCAACCGGATAACAGAAAGCTGCATTTTGTTTTTCGATTCCGGCTTTGACTGGTTCGCTCCCCAAAATAATTGTAAATCCAAGCCGGTTGAAAAAATTATGAAAGAGCGGATAGAATGTATTCGTTAAAAATGATTTAGAGATTCCAATCGTTTGTGCATTAACTTTAGGAATGAAAGTATGCACATATTTATCGAAGACAAGTTCCTGACGAAGTTTAACAATATTACGTTCTTTGATATTGAAAGCTTTGGTTTGCTGAAGCTCATAATATTTATTGCAAGCACCTCCAAATGGGAATTTTTTATTTTCGATTTCGATGATTGCGATGGAACATTTTCTGTCACACTTTTCAGCACCACCGGCGCAGATAAACGATTTGCCGTATTCAACCTTTCGGTTTATCAATCCGTCAAGATCAAAATTTTGTTCTTGTATAAAACCAAGTTCGATCCTCTTTTTAATTTCAAGAGCAACTCCAAATGCGCCCATCAATCCCGGCTCGGGTGAAACAATGATCTCTTTGCCTGTAAGTGCCGCCATCGCGATCGGAACTGCTTTGTTGTAACAGACTCCCCCTTGCATAAAAACTTTTTCTCCAACAGGACGATTCCCTTTTACACGATTTGTGTAATTCAGACAGATCGAATAAACCAATCCTGCAATAATGTTCTCTTTTGATAATCCTTCATGAAGAGCGTTCTTGATATCGCTGCTGATAAAAGCCGAACATTGATCGTTGAAATTCGGTGGATGATCTGCCTGCAGTGCAATTTCTGCAATGCTTAGGTAATCAACATTCAATGATTCTTTCGCCGCTTCTTCGAGGAATGAGCCCGTTCCCGCTGAACAAGCTTCGTTCATTGCATAGTCACTCGGAACGCCGGCAGTGATGTAAGTGTACTTTGCATCCTGTCCGCCGATCTCAAAAATCGTATCGACATCTTTATCAAAATAAACGGTCGCATTTGCATGTGCGAGAATTTCGTTGACAATTCCTTTACTCTGAGCATGAAGTCCGGAAATGTGTCTGCCCGAACCTGTTACACCCAATCCAATAATTTTGATCGGAACGGTTAATTGACTAACCAAACTTTTGTAACATTCAACAGAAGCCTGGATCGGATCGCCGTTCGTTCGCAAATATTCAGAAGCAAGGATCGCACAATCATCTTTTCTCATCAAAATGACTTTCGTAGTAGTTGAACCCACATCCAATCCAAGAATACAAACATCATTTGGATTTGCTGTGCCTCTTTCGAAATCTTTAAATGTAACTTTATGAACGAATTTCTTTAAGTCTTTATGAAAAGAAAATGCCGAATGCTCTGACCTGAAAATATTTTTTTTGTTGATCTTAGGAAGATTATTTTTCGATGCGAAGATTGCCGCTCCAAGCGCTTCAATGTATGCCGACTCGGGTGGAATTATGATATCATTGATCTGTTCTTTAAGAAATCGAATAATGGATTCATTTCTCGAAACGCCTCCGATGAGTATTATTCGATCGACATGTGTTTTGGATATCAATTCAATTATCTTTTGCGCCATCATTCGGCTTAATCCGGCTACAACGTCTTTTTTTGGAACACCTTTATTTAAAGCATGAGTGCAATCGGATTTACAAAAAACAGAACATCTTCCGGAAATGTTATAGGGCTCTCCATCACACCCGAGTTGAATGGCATCTTCAACGTCCAGATTCATTCGTCTGATTTGTTGAAGGAAGAACTCCCCTGTGCCTGAAGCACATTTATTCCCCGTTATACTTTTTGTGATCTTTCTGTTATTATCTAATTGATAAGCAATAAAATTCTCTCCACCTGCACTAACGATGAGGTCTGCATCAAGCTTTAAATACTCCAATGCTAATTCGATTGCTTCTGGTTCAGAAATAGAAGGAACATTTAATAATCTACGGAACTTTCGTCCGGTTACGACTACCTTTTCCGGGATACCATTTTGAAAAATCTTTTCGACGATCAGTTTTGGATTTCCATGGTGCTGAATTATCTCAGTCGAAAGTGCCGCTTGAGTGTTACTCGATGGTAACAAATTCACCGACGAGACCGTCGATGCCCCGACACATATTCCGAGTGAATTATGCAGCAGCATGGTTTGATTTCAGATTATTATTAAATGACAAAACTTTTTCCCTCCACATAAAGATAAAAATTTTTTTGATTCTGATTCAACTTATTTATTAGGGAAGAATTAATCTTTGAGTTTTCTGGCAAAAAACTTTAGTAGTTATACTAAAGTTGCTCGAGTTCGAAATAATTTTCCTTTATTCCGGCTGTTGAGTAGAATAGATTAAAAATCTTTCTTAATCGTTTCCATCCCTTCTTACTTAATGTTAAATTTCCCAATAGAAATCGTAGCTATTCACTAACTGATTATTTCTGTAATGAAGAGAATATTGTTTTTGTTTTTCATTTTGTTTGGAATAAATGTTCACGCTCAAGAGCAGTCCGATCTCGAATTTTTTCTTGGCGGTGCTCAAGTTACAGATATAACCAGCGACGGCACAAATCTTTGGTTCGCTACAAACGGAATCGGTATTTTCAAATATATGCCCAAAACAAATGCATGGATGCAGTATTCAACTTCATTTGGAAATTTACAGCACGATTTCTTTTACTGCATTGCAGCTAATGAAGATTATGTTTGGGCAGGCTCAACAGACGGGCTTTTTATTTTAGATAAGAAAAATGACTCATGGACAAAAAGAAAATTTGGTCTCGGCGGACAGTTGGCAAATTGGATTCGCGCTTTAGCTTTTGATAAATATGAAAAAGCTCTTTGGATCGGACGATTTAAATATCTTACCAAGTTCGATCTGAAAGAAAAAAAATACAACGATTATGATTTAACCGTGAAAGGAAACGAAAAGACAAACACCATCAAATCCATCCAGGTAGATGGCGACTCTCTCGTTTGGTTTGGAACTGAAGCCGGTTTACACAAGTATGATAAATCCAAAGACCTTAATGATAAAAACTCATTAACTTTTTATGACACGAAATACAACTACTTTGACGGAGAAGGTGAACAAGTTTCCATTACTTCAATTTTATTCGACAGAAATTTTGTCTGGATCGGTCTTGATGAATTTATTACACCGGAACGACCCGAATTCAATCTCGGCGGATTATTCCGCTTCAATAGGAAAAATGATTGGCTCCGGTTTGATGATTCAAAAGGATTGCCCGCTAATGGTATTTATGATTTAGAACGTACCGGTAAGTATATTTGGGTATCGTTATATCAGTTTGGTAAGAACACAAAAGAAACATTCGGAAGAGGGATTGTTTTGATAGATAGAATGACGAATCAAATAATTCCAATTCGCGATAATCGGATTCCGCAAACTGTTTACTCGATCTTTTTCGACGGAACAAACTTGTGGCTCGGTACAGAATCCGGATTGATTAAAATTAATTTCTTCAATAAGCTTGCACAGTGGATAGGAATCCATAGCAGTGTTAAAAGCGGAGTGAAAAAATGATGAACGTCTCATTCAAAAAATTGAATTCACTTAAAAACAATTTTCCCGGAAAACGCGTTGCTGTTATCGGCGATCTTATGCTGGATTGTTATTTCTGGGGAGGAGTTTCAAGAGTTTCACCCGAAGCTCCCGTACCTGTTGTGGAAGTTGATGAAGAATTTTTCCGCTTAGGTGGTGCAATGAATGTTGCTTATAATATTTTAAAACTCAGTGGAACGCCCTTCCCTATCGGTGTAATTGGAAATGATAATGAAGGAAAAATTATTCGCAAGCTGATGAAGGACTTCGGAATTTCTGATAAAGGAATTGTAATTGATCCAAAGCGTCCAACTACTGCAAAGACAAGAGTTATTGCCGATAAGCAGCACATCGTACGGATTGATAAAGAGAAAACTGCTGCAATTTCTCCATCTACAGAAAAGAAAATATTAGGATTGCTTAAAAAAGAACTTAAAACACTTGATGCGATAATACTTCAAGATTATAATAAAGGCGTGCTTACCGGAAATCTAATTACACAAATCATTAAGCTTGCAGAGAGTGCGAATGTTATTGTAACCGCGGATCCTAAATTCATAAATTTCTTTTCATACAAGAATGTTACAGTATTCAAACCAAATAGAAAAGAAACTGAAGACGTTTTTGGAATCAGAATTAAAACAGAAGAAGATATTACAAAAGCCGGATTTAGATTACTTGAACAGCTTAACTGCAAATATGTACTTCTTACATTAGGAGAAAAAGGAATTGCACTTTTCGAAAAAGGGAAACCTGAAAGAATAGTTCCAACCATTGCCAGAAAAGTTTCTGATGTATCCGGTGCCGGCGATACGGTTATATCAACATTAACAATGGCACTTAGTGCAGGCGCAGAAATTTTTGATGCCGCATACTTGGCAAATTATGCCGGCGGTTTGGTTTGCCAGGAAGTTGGAATTGTTCCAATAGAATTAAACACTTTATTTAACGCAGTGTCTAAAGAGTTGAAATGAGTAATATTAAAAACATTAACGAGCTTGCGGAAATCAGAAAAAAACTGAAACTGCAAAACAAAAAGGTTGTATTTACAAACGGCGTATTCGATATATTACACGCCGGACATGTAGATTATATAACCAAAGCCAAAGCTAAAGGCGATATTTTAATCGTTGCTGTTAATTCCGATTCGTCAGTTAAAAAAATTAAAGGAGAACTTCGACCTATTGTTTCCCAGAATGAACGGGCTTTTATTATTTCTTCGCTCAAACCGGTTGATTATGTTGTGATCTTCGATGAAGAAACTCCACATGAGATTATAAAAAAAATTATTCCGGATGTTTTAATAAAAGGTGCTGATTGGTCTTTAGAAAACATTGTAGGACGTGATATTGTTGAAGCTAACGGAGGGAAAGTAGAAACAATTGAATTTGTAAACGATCGCTCTACAACTAATATTATAAAAATCGTTCTGGAAAGATTTAAGAATTAATGGCTGATCAAGAGTTAAATAGTAAAAAACAAGAGCATGAGCAAGGTCATGAAAATGATCGGTTGAGTGATCAAGCTGATGGGAAACAAAAGCAATCGAAAGTTAAACGAAGTTTATTCCGGAAAATTGTTAATGTTTTCATCGGTATATTTTTAGGTTTGATTTTATTTACTCTGATAGTTCTAGGATACACACAAACTAAAACATTTCGAGAAACGTTACGCGAAAAAGTTATTACTTTAGTAAAC
>Ga0265292_1001193_pt1 | contig 24760 bp, 22 predicted proteins | sample Munlanlewell296A_FD_189080 | JGI IMG/M metagenome (GOLD analysis project Ga0265292, IMG submission 189080) | Leachate microbial communities from a municipal landfill in Southern Ontario, Canada - Leachate well 296A | ecosystem: Engineered > Solid waste > Landfill > Unclassified | place: Canada... | reverse complement strand
GAAAAAACCTTACAGACAGGACATTTTTAATCATAGAAATAAAATATAACTTAAAGAGATTATTCTAACAGGCTACAGGAGTGATTTCACCAATACAAAACTTTAATGCTGCCAAATTGTTTAATGTTTATGGTTTAATAGTTTTTTTAACGGTTTAAGTTTTAAGGTTTAACTGTTTATTCCTTAGCGGAGTATTCACTCGATACCCACCCATCAGTAAACTCTCCCTCAACTAATCCATCTTTATTATCGTTATATTTTATTTTAAACCAACCAGTTTTTTCATCTAGTAATTCATATTTTTCTCCGGGCTTGACCTTGGCCGATTCGCTAGCATCAATTGCGCCGTCGATTCTTACTCTTAGCCAACCTTGAGGATTATCTCTTATTTTTACATAGGTTTTACTAGTTATTGATCCGCTGTTACTCGCTGTCTTTGTTTTATCGTCTGATTCTTTTGCAAATGAAGAACTCTGATCGATCGCTAATTTAAAATATGCATTGACACGATAACCTGGATCAACATTAACTTTTTGAGTTCTTCTAAAAAAACCTGGCATAAAGACAGATAGTTCATGATCACCTCTTGAAACATTTTCCATTAAAGCCGGCGCAACACCTTTTTCATCACTGTCTAAAGTAACGATAGCTCCTTGGGGTTCAGTTTCTACATAAATCTCTCCTGTTTCGGAATTTGACGGTTTTTTTGTCATCTTAACTGTTGTAAATATTTCACCAGCTGAAGCTATATCAGATGAACCTAATTCCCGATTAACATAAGTAAGAGCATTTTTGTAAATATTTATTTTTCCATTCCATGAAGCTGTATCGGTCGCAGTTGTTTCCGGAATTAATTTCAATAAATATTCACCAACTTTATATTTATCTTCAAAAGGCGTTTTTCCAATAAAAGTACTATTAAGGAATATACTAGCAGTTGGTGAAGAAACTATTTTCATCTTTCCGTATTCATTTTGTTTATCTAAAATAAAAAAACGTACTGCAACAAATCCTACAAATAATAGTACCAATATTAAAAGAAGTGATAATTTCCCCTTCATGTTTGTCATAACTTTATTTTAACACGTTGATTTTTAAAAAAACATGATATAATGAATTCTATGTTAAAAGTACTATTCACAACCAATTCGTCTTCAAGGCGACTCTTTGGGGAGGGTAGTATTTTTATGGCCTAAAAAGTAAAAAATATTATTAATCCCCCGCTAAAGGCGGGGTTTTTTAATGGTCAGCAAATATTACAGATTCCCCCGATTAACAACCGGGGGATTTTTTTGATTATTAATCAAATTATAAAACTATGAAAAAACAAAGTAAAAACAAAAAGGTCATTCTCGCTTTTTCTGGAGGTCTGGACACCTCTTTTTGTGCTTTTTATTTGATAAAAAAAGGCTACGAAGTTATTACTATGACGGTTGATACCGGAGGTTTTACTAAAAAAGATCAAGAGTACATAGCTAAACAATCAGAATTAGTTGGTGCCAGCAAACATTATTTTATTGATGGAAAAAAAGAGTTGTACGAAAAAATTGTTTCTTACATCATTAAGGGAAATATTTTAAGAGGCGGGGTCTATCCGTTATCAGCCGGCCCCGAAAGATTGATTATTGCTGCTAAATTAGTTGAAATTGCTAAAAAAGAAAGCGCAATTGCAGTCGCTCATGGATCAACTGGGGCTGGTAATGATCAAGTTCGTTTTGATGTCACGATAAAAGTTCTTGCTCCAGATTTAAAAATAATTGCTTTAATTAGATCTTTATCAATTGCAAGAAACGAAGAGATGGATATTTTAAAAAAATACGGTATTCCCTTTAATGAAACTAAAAAAGATTATTCAATTAATCAGGGAATGCTGGGAATAACTATTGGTGGAAAAGAAACAAAGGGATCATGGGATTCACCGCCAGATGATGTTTATCCTATCTCCTCGATTGAAAAAGCTCCGAATAAGGGAGAAGAAATAGTTATTAATTTTGAAAGTGGTCTACCAACTCAAATTAATAACAAACCTATGGCTGGAATAGAAATTATGAAATACCTCAATGAGCTCGGAGCCAAACACGGCATTGGAAAAGGGATCCACCTAGGTAATACAATTTTAGGAATTAAAGGTCGAGTCGCTTTTGTAGCACCAGCACCATTAATTTTAATCAAAGCTCACAAAGAACTAGAAAAATTAGTTCTAACAAAATGGCAACTTTTTTGGAAAGATATTCTAACTGAAGCTTATGGAAATTTTCTCCATGAAGCTCTTTATTTTGACCCGGTTGTGAAAGACATTGAAGCTCTGATCGACAGTAGTCAAAAAAAAGTTACCGGCCAAGTAAAAGTAAAACTAATTAAAGGCAATATTATTATCGTCGGTTATAAAAGTCCTTATTCTTTGATGGATCAAAAAATCGCTACCTATGGTGAGGAAAATAGTTTTTGGACTGGTCAAGAAGCGGCTGGTTTTTCGAAGATTTACGGATTACAAAGCATTTTAGCTCAAAAAGCTAACAATAAAATATGAAAACTCAAAAAATTATAGTAAATAAAATTGGGTCCGTATTAAAAAATATAAACCTTAATCAACAAGTTTATATATCGAAAAAAATCCACGCTGTGGAAGGACAAGCTGTGGTTGTAAAAGTTTTAGAAGAGCAAACTAAATACGGAAAACTTGAATTAACCACCGGATTAATGTCAAAAATAAAAAAAGGTGAATTGATTGTTGGAGTCCTTGGTGAACGCAAAGCATTAGCAGGAATTGTTGGAATTGTTCCAAAAGAAATTAAAACAGATGATGTTTTAAATGTACTTAATATTGGCGGTGTTATTGGAAAAGCAACCTCCTGGAATAAAGATTTTGTCGATTCACCTATTCAAGTTAAAGTATTGGGCGAAGTTATTATGAATAATAAAAGTTTAAATATTCATGATTCTATTCAAAAATTGGATTCAGTTCTATTTAAGACTGTTCCTCTGATTGTTGTCATGGGAACGGCGATGAATGTTGGAAAAACTACTGCGACCGTCAAACTAATTCAATCGATTAAAAATAAAACAAAATTAAACTTAGTTGCTGCAAAACTTAGTGGTATAGCTGCCCAAAAAGATATATTAGCTATGAAGAAGGCAGGTGCTGATCAAGTTCTAAGTTTTCTTGATGTTGGCATAAGTTCAACAATTAATAATCACGGACTAGTTGTCCCAGCAGCAAAAACAATAATTAATAAACTGTCTCAGGAGAAACCCGATCTCATTATTGTTGAACTTGGCGATGGAATTATCGGATGGTATGGAGTAGAAAAACTTCTTAATGATAAGGAATTTTCCAAGGCAATGAGCTTTAATATCATGTGTGCTCACGACTTAGTAGGAGCAAAGGGATCATATGATATGTTGGAGAGTCTTAACTTAAAGATTAATTTCTTTGCCGGACCTGTCACAAACAATACTGCCGGAACTGATTACATAGAAAATATTCTAAAAATTCCATCTCAAGATATTAGATACGATACTAATAAACTTTTACAGGTCTTAAAAAAGAAAGGAGTAATCAAATATGATTAAAGTTGTAATCATCGGTGGTTCCGGTTATGTGGGAGGAGAATTATTGAAATTTCTCCTATTCCATCCTTATGTAAAAATAATTGGCGTAACTTCCCAATCTCATATTGGTAAGAAAATAAGTGACATGCATCCAAATCTAAAGAATGTTACGCAGTTGCAGTTTCAGCAGGAAGACATTAAAAAGCTGAGTAAAAAGGCAGATGTAGTTTTCCTTGCACTTCCCGCTGGGGCAAGCATGAAGAAAATTAAAGATATAAACCTGAAAAAAACAAAGGTCATTGATCTTGGACCGGATTTTCGTCTAAAAGATGCAAGTAATTTTGAAGAAGTTTACAAAATAAATCACACTGCTACTGATTTATTAAAACAAGCAGTTTGTGGTATTCCAGAAATTTATAAAGAACAAATAAAAAAAGCGCAATTAGTTGCTTGTCCTGGTTGTTTCCCAACTGGAGCGACGTTAGCATTATATCCACTCGCTAAGGCAAAGCTATTGTCAAAAAATGTCATTGTTGATTCCAAAACTGGTTCGTCTGGTTCTGGTATTAAACCATCAGAGACCACTCATCATCCGGAACGGGCTAACGATTTTAAAGCATATCAGGTTTTTAGTCATCGTCATTTACCAGAAATTACACAGGTTCTTAATGATATACAAGGTGAGGATATAGACCTAATTTTTACACCTCATTCAGCGCCAATGGTGAGAGGTATATTTACAACTACTTATGTATTTTTGAAAGAAAAAATCTCTTATGAAAATCTTAAAAAGTTGTATCAAAACACATATAAGGAATCATCATTTATAAGATTGGTGGATCAATCGCGAAGTGCGGTTGTTACCGGGTCAAATTATTGTGATATTGCTCTTTATGTAAAAGGTAATAAATTAATTGTGACATCCGCCATAGATAATTTAGTCAAAGGAGCAGCTGGTCAGGCGATTCAAAATATGAATCTCATGTTTGGATTACCAGAAGTAACTGGATTACAATTTCCGGGATTACACCCATAAAAATATATGAATACAATTAAGATAGAAAATAAATATCAATTGCTAACTTACGAAAAATTCCCCCTCGTTATCAATAAAGGGAAGGGTTGTTATGTATGGGATGAAAATGGGGAAAAATATCTTGATTTTTATGGAGGACATGCCGTTGCTCTTGTTGGTCACTGTCATCCTGCTGTCGTAAAAGCTGTTTCTAAACAACTGAAAGAATTAATTTTTTATTCCAACGTCGTATATAATCCACAAAGAGCTATTGCGGCCAAATCATTAATTGAGTTAACAAAAGGAAAATTTACCAGTGTTTTTTTCTGTAATTCAGGTACAGAAGCTAACGAAACAGCACTAAAACTGGCAAAAAAATATACCCAAAAAGATGAAATTATCTCTTTCATCGGTTCATTTCATGGAAGAACAATTGGATCCTTGAGTGCTACCGGTTTTGAAAAATATCATAAAGATATCGGTTCTTTGATGCCAAATGTCAAATTTGCTCAATTAGGAAATATCGAAAGCGTAAAAAAATTGATTACTGATAATACTGCTGCGGTTATTCTTGAATCGATTCAAAGTATTGCTGGAATCAATGAAGCGCCGTCTGATTTTTATATTCAGTTAAAACAACTATGTGAAGAAAAAAGTATAGTTCTTATTTTTGATGAAGTTCAGACAGGACTAGGTAGAACCGGAAAAATGTTTTACGGCGACCATTATAAAATTACTCCAGATATTATAACTCTTGCAAAAGGTATCTCTGGTGGATTACCCGCGGGAGCTGTATTGGTGTCAAAAAAAATTCTTTGTAGTGTAAAACTTAATGATCAAGGATCAACATTTGGAGGTGGTCCGGTTATTTGTGTGGCAATTACTGCAGTTCTAAAAATAATAAAGGATCATCATCTTACAGAAAACGCAAACAAGATAGGAAATTTTCTTATCAAAGAAATTAATAAATTACCTCATGTAATAAAAGTGAAAGGAAAAGGTTTACTTTTAGGCATAGAATTAGATGTTGCCGCAAAAAAAGTTCAACTAGGGTTATTAAGCAAAAAAATAATCACAGGAACTTCCTCTAATCCTCAAGTTTTACGAATTATGCCTCCATTAATAATTACAAAAAACGAAACTTTATTATTTATTAAAAATTTAAGTTCCGTTTTAAAAAATCTATGAAAAAAATAATTGTAATAAAAATTGGTGGGTCTTTAATAAAACAGGCAGAAATGCTTGAACCATTGATTATGGCATTGAAGAAACTTATAAATCAGGGAACAAAATTTATTATTGTTCACGGAGGTGGACCTCAAGCGGATGAATTAAATCAAAAACTTGGCATCCCGATAAAAAAAGTCAATGGAAAAAGAATAACCGATAGTCAAACATTATTAACAGTGAAAATGATTTATAAGGGGTTATTAAATACTGATTTGGTTGCTCTTTGCGAAAAAAATGGAATACCATCAATCGGTATTTCTGGAGTTGATGGAAAAATAGCCGAAGTTGTCAAAAGACCCTTAATTAATGGTGTCGATTTTGGATTTGTTGGTGATATAAAAAAAATTAATAATGATTTAATAAATATTTTATTGAAAAAAAATTATTTACCCATAATTACTTGTTTGGCTATAGATTCTAATGGTCAAGTATTTAATATAAACGCCGATACATTAGCAACAGAAATTGCTCTAAAGCTCAAGGTAAATAAATTAATATTTGCCACTAATGTTGCAGGGATATCAGAAAACAAAAACAATAAATACATAAAACAATTATCAATAGACAAAGCAGAAAAAATGATTAAAAATGGAACAGCTACTGACGGTATGATCCCAAAGATTGAAAATATTAAAAAAGCGTTCATGGGCGGAATTAACAAAATATTAATAGTTGGCGGATTAAAAGAACAATCGAAGTGGATTAATACAATTAAAAATGATGATTACGGAACGGTCATCGTTCCCAATTATAAATTTATTAAATAATCATATGAAACTCTCAAGTAAACATTTTTACAATACGGCGGATTTTTCTCAAAAGGAAGTTAATTATTTGATTGATTTGGCGTTAAAAATGAAGAAGGGGCAGTTCAAAAATAGTCTTCCAGGTAAATCATTAGCAATGCTCTTTTTTAATCCATCGCTCCGAACCCGACTATCATTTTTTATGGCCATGGAAAAATTAGGTGGAGTTGGTTTCGATTTTCCTATTAAAGATGGATATACCTTTGAATTTAAAGAAGGTGCCATCATGGATCAAAAAACAATTGAACACGTTAAAGATGCCGCAAAAGTTATTTCTACTTACTGCGATGCTATTGCTGTACGTTCTAGTGAACTTATTACATCAGGATCTGAAAGCGTGAAAGTTCAATCATGGTCAGAACTAAAGAAAGACAAAACAATGAAAAGTTTTATGAAATATGGCGATGTTCCGGTTATTAATATGGAGTCAAATGTTTATCATCCTTGTCAAGGACTGGGAGACGCAATGACAATAAAAGAAAAATTAGGAAATCCTAAAGGAAAAAAATATAGTCTTATTTGGTCATATCACCCAAAGGCCTTACCAATGGCGACGCCTAACTCACAAATTTTAGCGGCATGTGACTTGGGAATGGAGGTCACCATCGCTCATCCACAGGGGTGGGAACTAGATGGCGATATATTAAAAACTATGGAAAAGAGAGTTGAACAAGCTGGTGGTAATTTTAAAATTACCAATTCCATGGAAGAAGCCTATAAAAACGCCAATGTTATTTGTGCAAAAAGCTGGGGTGCTTTAAAGTTTTATGGAAATTGGGAGGAAGAGAAAAAAATTCGTGAACAACATAAAGATTGGATAGTGACCCAAGCAAAAATGAAAAAAACTGATCAGGCAATTTTTATGCACTGTTTACCGGCACGAAGAAATGTTGAAGTGACTGATGAAGTAATTGATAGTAAAAACTCGGTAGTAATCGATGAAGCTGAGAATCGTATGTGGGCTCAAATGGCCATTATTAAATATTTATTAATAAAATAATATGAAAAATAAAAAAATTCTCGAAACGGCTGGTTTTATAGTTTCTCAAGCGCAGTTATCTTTGGATTTAAAGATGGTCTATTTTGATGTCCAAGGAACGACCGCTCATGTCTTAATGTTAAATAAGCAAAAGATCATCGACGATAAAAAAACTGCCTTGATTATCAAGGCTTTAAAAGAAATAAGTCAGGAAGTTGACAAAGGAAAATTTATAATCGATCCGAATAAGGGCGCTCAACTGACATTAGAGGCAAAAATTATCGAAAAAATTGGTGATGTGGCCTACAGTGTTCATACTGGAAGAAGTCGAAACGACCAAATCATGGTGACCGAAATGCTCTATTTAAAAAACGAAGTCATCAACCTACTGAAAAGTTTTATGTCAATATTGATGGAACTTTTTAAACTGGCTAAAAACAATGTTAAAACAGTTATGCCAGGTTACACTCACATGCAACCGGCTAAGCCAACGACTTTTGGCCAATGGGCTCTCTCCTATTTAAATGGATTTTTAAAATCGATTAAAACCATTGAGCATTATTTAGATCTTTACGATATTAATCCTTTAGGCGCTTGTGAATCTTATGGAACTAGTTGGCCACTTGATCGGGAATATACATCTAAATTACTCGGATTTTCGAAAGTGTGGGAAATTCCCCAGGATGCTATTTCTTCAAGAGGATTTGTCCAACTTGGTTATTTAAATGGAATGGTAGAAATTTGTCTCGTCGCCAGCAAACTGGCTCAGGATTTACTTTTATTTGATACCTTTGAGTATGGAATGATCGGCTTAGGTGATGAAGTTGCACAACGAATGCATCCAATTACAGGTTCATCAGTCATGGCACAAAAGAAAAATCCAGATGTTTTAGAGCTGATACGTTCAACTGCTCCCCAGATGACCGGTTTTGCCAATATTGTGGCCAATATTTTAAACAGTCTACCGATGGGTTACAACCGAGACTCCCGAGAAGTTAAAGAATATATTGATCTTGGTCTAACAAAAACTAAAGCAATGATAAAAACTTTAGAAAAAGTATTAGCAACGATTAAGATTGATAAGAAAAAAATGATTGAGGCGGTTGAGGGAAATTATAGTCTGACAACTGACCTAGCTGATTATATTTCCCAGAAATCTGGAGTTGGTTATCGTCTGATCTATAAAATCGTTGGACAAGTGGTTGATGAAGCTATTAATAAAGGTAAATTACTAAAAGAAATTAGTGCTAGTGAAATTATCAGTAAAGCTTTAATAAATAACGTTATATTACAGCTAACTAATGAGGAAATTAAAAAAGCAATTGATCCTCAGCTGATAATTGAGAAACGAAACCATATTGGTGGTAGTAGCACTAATTCAATGAAAAAGTCATTGAAAAACGCTCAAATCGCAATCAAAGACGCTAATCAATCAATCAATAAAAAGTCGTCAATTTTTACTGATGCTAAAAATAATACCGATTTGATTGTTAATAATTTGATTAAAAAATATGGACCTTAGTCAAAAAATTTTAAAACAACTTATTCAGATTAAGTCTTATTCCGGCCAAGAAAAAGAATTGGCAGATTTTATTATGGCTTTTTGTCAAAAAAATGACCTACCGGCTGAAAACCAAGATGGGAACATTATTATTAAATACTTAGTTGGATCAAAAAAGTGTCTAATATTTAATGCTCATCTTGATACTGTTAAGGAGGGGAATATTTCATCCTGGACTTATCCACCTTTTGGAAAAAATGCTGGAGTCACAAAAGATAATAAACTTTATGGCCTCGGCGCCAGCGATGATAAAGGAGGAATTACCTCTCTCTTATTATTGGCTTTAGAATATAAAAATAAAAAACCTCTGATTGATCTTTTTTTCACTTTTGTTGTTAATGAAGAAATTGACGGTTCGGGAACAAAATCTTTTGTTAATTATTTTATAGATAAATTCGTAAAAAAATACCATGAAGTATCTGTAATTATTGCCGAACCGACTAACTGTAATTCAATAGAAATTGGCCATCGAGGTAACATTTTTATTAAGGTAAAAACAACTGGCAACTCTGGACATAGTTCAAATCCAGACAAAATAAAAATTCATTGTATTGAAAAAATGATAAAAGTAATTTCTAAAATAAAAAGATTAGAAAAGGAAATACAGACGTTTTACTTTGATGATGTTTTGGGTTATCCAACTATTTGTTTAACTGGATTTAATAGTTCAAAATCATCCGTCAACAAAGTTCCCTCCGAATGTAATACAACCTGGGATATCAGAACTACTCCTTTATTGCATGATAAGTTTATGAATATCCTTGAAAAAAAACTTGGTAAGGAGGTTGTAATTGAATTAATTGGAAAACCTATTAATTATGGATCAACGGAAAAAAACAGCAAAATTGTTAATATATTTAAAAAAATAGTTAATAATTTGGAGATTAAAGTCTCCCCTGGTTCAAATGATATGGTTTTTTTTACAAGTTTAGGAATTCCTGCGATCACTTTTGGTCCTGGAAATAAAGAAGTAATTCACAAAGAAAATGAATATGTTGAGTTAGAAAATATAAAAAAAACTTTTTGTGTTTATAAAGATTTAATAAATAATTATTAAAAATAAAATTCCAAATAAGCCTAAATTCTGCTATCATATAAAACAATGATTAAAGACAAAATATTAAAAAATTTGGAGTTAACTTTAAAGAAATTAAATATCAAAGATGTTACTGCTACTTTAGAAAAACCGGCTAATTCTGATTTTGGTGATTATTCATCCTCCCTGCCTCTGAAACTAACTAAACAGCTTAAAAAAAATCCTATGATTATTGCTGAAGAAATAAAAAATAATTTTCCAAAAACTGAATTTATTAAAAAAATTGAAATCGTTAAGCCGGGTTTTATTAACTTCTGGATCGCCGATCAAATTTTGGTTTCTAATGTCAATAACTTATTAAAAAATGATGTCTACGGAAAAACTTCTCTATTAAATAATAAAAAAATTATCATTGAGTTTACCGACCCAAACCCATTCAAAGAATTTCATATTGGTCACCTATATAGCAATGTTGTTGGAGAATCCATTTGTAGGATATTTGAAGCAAATGAAGCGATCGTTAGAAGAGTTTGTTATCAGGGTGATGTCGGATTACATGTGGCAAAATCTTTATGGGGCTTAAATAAAAAAATGGAGATTGATAAAATAATTTTTAAAAACCTTGAAGAAAAAACGCTGGAAGAAAAAATAGAATATTTAGGCCAATCTTATGCACTTGGTGCTTCTGTTTTTGAAGAAGATGAAAAAGCTAAGAAAGAAATTATCAAATTAAACAAACAGGTTTATGATAAAGATAATAAAATTAAAGAAATATATGATAAATGTAAACAATGGAGTTTAGATTATTTTGAAAGTATTTACCAAAGGCTCGGAACAAACTTTCAAGAATATTATTTTGAAAGCGCAGTAGGAAAAATTGGATTGTTACTGGTAGAAGAATACCTTAAAAAAGGTTTATTTGAAAAAAGTAAAGGCGCTGTTATTTTTCCAGGAGAAAAATATGGATTACATAGTAGAGTTTTTATTAATTCCCTAGGTTTACCAACATATGAGGCGAAAGAATTAGGTTTAGCTCCCAAAAAAAATGAAGATTGGCCTTATGACGAATCTTACATTATAACCGCTAACGAAATCAATGAATATTTCAAAGTCTTGATTAAAGTTTTAACTCTCATTTCACCAGATTTAGGCAAAAAAACTCATCACATCGGTCATGGAATAGTAAAGTTACCTGAAGGAAAAATGTCCAGTCGAACAGGAAAAATTATTACTGGAGAATGGTTGCTAAATACAGCTCATAAAAAATCGTGGGATAAAATTCAGGAAACAACAAAAACAAAGTTTAAAGGATCATATGCGTATTTTTCCTCAAAAGCAAAGGTGAAACCCTCTTTACAATGGTCTACAGCAGAAATCATTGGCGTAGGAGCAATAAAATATGCTTTCTTGAAACAAAGCATAGGTAAAGATGTAGTCTTTAACTTTGATGAGTCAATTAACTTTGAAGGAAATTCTGGTCCTTATATTCAATATGCCTATGTCCGATGCAAATCAGTTTTAAATAAAGCTGACTTTAGCAATGAAGCAATGAAACAATTGAACAATATAAAAATTAATGTTGATGAATCAAATGTTTTGCGAATCATTAACCAATTTCCCGAAGTTGTTCAACAGGCCGCAATTCAATTGGCGCCAAATTTAATAGCTAACTATCTCTATGAACTAGCTCAAAAATATAATTATTTTTATCAAAAGAATAAGATTTTGGAATCAGAAGAAACAATTAAACAATTTAGATTAATGTTAACCCAAGCAACAGGAAAAGTGATTAAAGAAGGATTGTATTTATTGGGAATTAAGACGGTAGAACGCATGTGAAAGAGTTCATAAAGTTCGTAAAGTTATAAAGTTTGTAAAGAATCGTTTATTTATACTTTATGAACTTTAAAAACTTTATGAACTTTAAAAACTAATTTATGGCATTTTTTATATGTTCGGAATGCGGTTTTGGCTCAGGCTCTTGGATTGGTAAATGTCCTGACTGTGGAAAGTGGAATACACTTAAGGAGAAACCCGAATTCGCTAAAAATTCTTCCAACAAAAAAGGTGAAGCTGTCAAAAAAATTACTATCACCTCCCTATCAAAAATAAAAAATTCAACAAAATCGCGACTCTCAACCGGCATCTTCGAATTTGATAGAGTACTGGGCGGTGGTGTTGTTCCTGGTGAAGTAATTTTACTTACCGGTCAACCAGGAATTGGTAAATCAACTCTTGTGCTTCAAGCTTTTCAAAAACTTAAAGTTCTTTATATCTCCGGAGAAGAATCAGCTGAACAAGTGAAAAATCGGGCCGAAAGACTTTCGGTTAATCTTGATAATTTATCTTTTTCCGCCGACCTACAGATAGAAAGCATTATCCAAAGTTTAGAGGAATTAAAAGATGAAATTGAAATTGTTATTATTGACTCGGTACAGACGATCTACTCAAAAGATATTGAAGGACCGGTCGCTGGAGTCAGCCAGTTAAAAGAAGTGACCAAAAAAATTGTCAACTTTGCCAAACAATCAAATCTTTCTATTTTGTTAATTGGACATATTAACAAAGAAGGAGATGTGGCTGGACCAAAGACTCTTGAACATTTTGTTGACTGTGTCCTTGAGATAGAAGGTGAAAAAATTTCTAACTTTAGATTACTTCGTGCTTCAAAAAATCGCTTTGGATCAACCGATGAAATAGGGATCTTTGAAATGAAACAAAAAGGACTCAGTGAAGTTAAGAACCCACTGGTTTTCTTAGAAACTGACAAAAAACTTGAGCCGGGAAAAGCCATCGTTGGAGTTGCCGAAGGCAAAAGACCTTTCTTTTTTGAAATCCAAACTTTATGTGTCCCAACTTCCCTTATGAATCCTCGTCGTGTCGTGAAGGGCTTGGACTTCAATAAAGTTCAATTACTCCTTGCCGTTATCAGAAAAAATCTCAATCTTCCTCTTGACCGTTTTGATGTCTTTGTCAATGTTGTTGGTGGCGTCTCAATCAAATCAACCGGAGCTGACCTAGGATTTGTTGCCTCTTTAATTTCCTCATTCAAAAATATTGCCTTGCCATCTAATTCTCTCTTCGTCGGTGAAGTCGGACTTCTTGGGGAAATTCGCGCTTCTTTTCTTGAAGAAAAAATAGTTGAGGAATCAAAACGTTTGGGATTTAAAAAAATTTATTCCTCAAAAACTGTTAAAACTGTTAAAGAATTAAGTAAGGTCATTCCCTCCCCCTGACGAGGGCAGGCTCCGGAGAGAATCCATGATACGTTACGGTGTTTTCTTAAAAAAAACTTTTTCCATCGTTGTTTTTTTTCCATTAGCGCCAATCAGATTTATTACTAATTTATTTTCACCTTCCTTAAGTGAATATTCATAAATAAATACTCCCTCTTTATTTTGATAGATTCTCTCCCCAGCAATCGTAATGCTAGTATCTTTTTCAGTTTTTCCAGTAATTTTTACATTTTTCTCTACAGAAAAATTCGTTTTTGTTGGTGACAAAATAATCATACTTGGCGGCGAAAAATACGTCTTTAATTGAAAAATAAAATATAAAATAAAAAATAAAGTTAAAGTTATTAAACCAAGTTTTAATAACTTTTTTGTCCCAGAAGTTAAATATGAACTTGTTACTTTTCTTTTAAATCTCGTTTCTTCTTTTTTTTCATAATCACGTCTAAAAAAAGCTAAGACTTTCTTATGATCAAGATTTAATATGCGGGAGTAGTTTTTAAGGATTCCTGTAATATAAATTTTTGAAGAAAAATAATTCCAATTTTCGTCTTCAATCGCTTTCAAGTATTTTTCTCTTACCTTTATTTGTTTTTCAATATCTATAAGAAGTAAGCCTTTTTTTTCTCTTTCATTTTTAAGAATTGTGCCGACGGATAACATAGCTTTATTATACTCTCCCTGTGTATTCACCTGTCTCCGGATTAATACTGATCGTTTCCCCTACTTTTACAAAGATTGGCACCATGACTGTGGCGCCTGTTTCGACTTTAACGGGTTTTTTAGCGCCGGAAACAGTATCACCTTTGGCCGCATCATCCGCATCAATTATTTTTAATCTGACACTTGCAGGCGGACGAATTGCTAAGGGTTTATCATTGTACATGTAGACGAACATCTTCTCTCCCTCTTTAAAAAATCTGGAAATATCTCCAACAACTGAAATTGGAAGAAATGATTGATTAAAAGTTCGCTCATCCATAAAATATAAATTTTCTTGATCTTTGTAGATATATTGCATATCAACTGAAGTAACGTCGAGTACTTCTACTTGTTCATTGGATTTATATGCATATTCAACATTTTTGGCAGATATTAAATTCTTTAATCTTGCCTTCATAAGAGCGGCCCCTTTACCAGGAGAATAAAAATCAGCTTTTTGGACCTGACAAATTTCTCCCTGAAAAAAAACAAACTCACCCTTTTTTAGATTACCAGCATTTACTTTCATAATAAAATATTTGAAAACTATATTTTAACGCTTCACAATGGCTCTTGTCAATCCATTTCTTCTTCTAATTCCTTCAATAATTCTTTTGCTCTTGAAGAGACTCGTGATGGAGTGTTGATTTTGTAGACAACGTATTGATCACCCTTGCGGTTTGATTGAGGATAAGGAACTCCCTGGTCATGAAGTTTAACTGTTGTCCCCGACTGAGTCCCTGGTCTAATCTTTAATTTTATCGTCCCGCCTATGGTTGGCACTTCAACCACTCCACCAAGAACTGCGAGTGAATAAGAAATATCTTTTTCAAAATAAATATCCTGACCTTTTCTGGTAAAGTACGGATGTAATTTAACTTTCACTTGTAAATCAAAGTCTGAAAATCTGATCGTCATATTATTATCTACACCTGCAGGAATTTGAAATGATTTTTCTTCTCCTTTGACGATCATGATTTTTTTTACACCGTTGACGGCTTCTTCAAAGGTTAAGGTTATTTCATAAACATCCCGTTGCTGTCTTCTTCTACCCCCCCTACCACCAAATGGTGACTGAAATCCGAAAAATTGCTCAAAAATATCAAACGGGTCGGAAAATCCCCCAAAGTCAACATTTTCAAATCCCTGACTCGAAAATCCTCCAAACCCTCCAAAAGGATTTGATTGATCTGATTGACCGGCTCCAGGATTAGCTGGACCGCCTCGGTTGAAAGCACTTTCTCCATACTGATCATACATTTCCCGTTTTTTTGAGTCAGAAAGAACTTCGTAAGCTTTAGTTACTTCTTTAAATTTGGCATTTGCCTCTGGAGTTTTATTTCTATCCGGATGCCAACGGAGCGCCGCCCGACGATAAGCCGTTTTTATCTCTTGTTCAGAAGCGGTTTTGGACACCCCAAGGGTGTCATAATAATCACTCATAAAAAAATTCCTAATTACTAATTATACTAATTGATCTAATCAAGCACCAACGACCAAAACCCAATTATATAATTGGGTTATTGATCATTTTTTAGGTCAATTAGACCTGCCTGCCGGCAGGCAGGAATTAGGTTAATTAGGCTAATTAATTAACAACTTCTCCTTCTTCCGCTTTCTTTCCTTTATCTTCCTTTTTATCTTCAGCTTTTACTTCTTCTTTTGATTCTCCACCTTGAGATCCGGCTTTGGCCTCTTGCCCGTCCGTCGAAGCTTTAGCGGAATCTTCTGTCTTCGGTTCTCCCGGTTTTGCTTCCTGCTTTGAATAAGCCGCTTGACCAATTTTAGAAAGTTCGTCGGAAAGATCTTTGGTTTTTGATTCTATTTCGTCGCGTGTTCCTTTTTCAATTTTTTCTTTTAATTCTTTAATCTTTTTTTCGACGTTTTCCTTGACGGTCTTATCAACTTTGTCTCCACCATCCCGCAAAGACTTTTCGGAAACATAGATCATGTTGTCAGCTTTATTCCTGACTTCAATCTTTTCTTTTTCTTCTTTATCTTTATCAGCATTTTTTTCCGCTTCTTCTCTCATCTTTTCGATTTCATCTTTGGTGAGTCCAGTTGATCCGGTGATTTTAATCGCCTGGGATTTACCGGTAGCTTTATCTTTTGCGGTTACCGTTAAGATTCCATTGGCATCCAGATCAAAAGAGACCTCGATTTGAGGAACACCACGGGGTGCTGGTGGAATTCCATCCAAGGTAAATCTACCTAAAGATTTATTATCTCTAGCCAGTGGTCTTTCACCTTGCATGATATGTATTTCAACCTGAGTCTGATTATCTCCGGCAGTTGAGAATACTTCTGCTTTTGTGTTTGGAACCGTGGTATTTTTTTGAATCAATGGTGTCATCACTCCACCTAAAGTTTCAAGTCCTAATGTTAATGGTGTAACATCTAACAAAACAACATCCTTTGTTTCTCCTGTTAATACACCTCCCTGAATTGCGGCTCCAAGAGCTACAACCTCATCAGGATTTACTCCACGATTTGGATCTTTACCAAAAAATTCTTTTACTTTTTCAATTACTTTTGGCATTCTGGTCATTCCTCCAACCAGTACCACTTCGTCAATTTTCGATACTTCAACTTTTGCATCTTTTAAGACTGCTTTAACTGGTCCAAAAGTTTTTTCTATCAAATCTCCGACTAATGATTCTAGTTTGTCTCGACCAATCTTCATAACCAAATGTGATGGTTGTCCATCTTTGACGGTAATAAATGGCAAATTTACCTCTGCCTCTTTTGATGTTGAAAGTTCAATCTTAGCTTTTTCTGCAGCATCGCGTAAACGCTGAAGAGCTTGTGGATCGCGGCGTAAATCAACGCCATTTTCTTTTTTAAATTCATCAGCAATATAATCTAAGATAACTTTATCAAAATCATCTCCTCCCAGATGAGTGTCACCATTGGTCGCTTTTACTTCAAAAACGCCTTCGCCTAACTCCAGAACGGTGACATCAAAAGTTCCTCCACCAAGATCATAAACGGCGATTGTGTGGCTGTGTTTTTTATCTAAACCGTACGCTAAAGCGGCAGCGGTTGGTTCATTGATAATTCTGACAACTTCAAGTCCTGCTATTTCACCGGCTTGTTTGGTTGCCTGACGTTGAGCATCATCAAAATAAGCAGGAACGGTAATAACGGCTTTATCAACCTTTTCGCCCAAATGAGCTTCTGCATCAACTTTGATCTTTTGTAAAATCATTGCAGAAATTTCTTGAGGAGTATATGTCTTTCCCGCAATTTCAACATCGGCCATTTCATCACGCCCTTGGACGATTTTATATGGAAGCCATTTGGCATCAAATTTAACCGATTCATCAGTAAATCTGCGGCCAACTAATCTCTTAATTGAGAAAACCGTATTTTTTGGATTAACCACCATCTGCCTTTTGGCTACATCGCCAACAATTCTTTTAACAGGATCAACGACCGATGGAATCGTGTTCCTTCCTTCTTGAGAGAAAATAACTTTTGGTTTTCCTCCCTCCATTACTGCGACGCATGAATTTGTTGTACCGAGATCAATCCCTATTATTTTAGCCATATTTTTTTATAATTTTATAAATTTATAATTGTACGGGTCAGGCATGCCTGACCCCTACCTATTTCATTAAATTTTTTTACTTACCTTCACCTGCGCTACTCTAATAATTTTGTCTTCAAACATATATCCTTTTCTCAAAACTTCTACCACTTTATTTTCTTCTTTTCCAGGAACCAATTCAACTGCCTCGGCAAAAACTGGGTCGTATTCTTTATTCAAACAATCTATTTCCACAAGCCCTGTTTCTTTTAAAATCTGTAAAAACTGATCTTTAGAAATTTTTAAGCCGGGATCCTTTACAAATAACTCAGCTTTTTCCAGATTATCCAAAAATGGCAAAATTTTGATTAATAAATTTTTATTGGCCATCTTCATCAATTCAAACCTTTCTTCTCCAACTCTTTTTTCTAAATTTTGATAGTCGGCGATTGCTCTTAAATATTTATTTTTAAATTCGTCTATCTGTTGCTTCAAAGTAACTATTTCCAGTTGTAACTTTTCAAGCTCTATTTTCTTGGCTAAATCATCTGAGTTTGGTTTATCTGTTTTCTTCTGATCTGCTTTTGTTTGTTTTTTGTCCATAATTCTTCATTTTTAATTTTTAATTGTTAATTTTTATAGTGCTTGCTCTTTTACTATCTCCCCTAATAAACCTGAAAAATATCTTACTTGGGGAATTACATCATCGTATGACATTCTTTTCGGACCAATTACACCAATGATTCCTTTTAATTTTGGTCCTTCAAATTCTCCAAAGACTGAGGCACAACAATCAAAGGCAGGATCATGAAAATCTTCCTCCCCTAACATATAGTATATTTGATCTTCAAGTGAAAACATATCGTTTAATATTTTTTCCCAAAAAGTTACTTCATCTAATCTGCCAAACAATGATCGAGATAGATTAATGTCTAAAAATTCCGGTTCATTCAATAAATTGGCCATGCCTGAATAATAGACATCTCCCAAATTAGTCGTTACTAATGACAATAACCCGGTTTTTTGTGATAACACTTTAGTTGCTTGAGAAAGTAACCGATGAGCTTCTTTTCTTTCATCCCATACGCTATTTTTATATGAAACTTCATCAATGGTCGACATTTCCTTTTGTTTCATTAAATGTTTTATATAGAACCTGAAGCCTTTAGCTGATGGAACCCGACCTGAAGAAAAATGATTCTTTTTCAGATAACCTTTTTTGGCTAATTCAACCATTTCATTACGAATGGTCGCAGGCGAAACTCCCAGTTTATATTTTTTTTCCAGAATCTCGCTTCCCACAGCCGCGCCTGTCTCGGTATATTCATGAATAATTACTTGCAAAATATCTATCTGTCTTTGCGTCAAATCTTCCATTTAGCAAATATACTATACCTCTGCTAATGTGTCAAGAGCATTTTAGATTAGAAAAGTGGGGCGCTTAATTTTTTTCGACTCTGGACTTCGCGACTGCGAAGAGGCTCCAGCGGAGAAATAAAATTCAGCGTCACGCTTTTAACTTCATGTATAATAAATCTTAATCATGATTTTAAAACTCGGTGCTCATCAGTCTATTTCCGGTGGATATTTAGAAGCTTTAAAACGAATAAAAAATATCGGTGGAAATTGTCTGCAAATCTTCTCCTCTTCTCCCCGTGGCTGGAACTTTGCCAAACCAAGTGATGACGAAATCAAACAATTTTCTGAGTTAAAAACTAAACTAAAAATCGATCCTATTTATTTTCATGCCACATATTTAATTAATCTTGCCGACGACAGCCGTATTGGCCACATGTCAAAGATGTCATTAATCTCTGAAATGAATTTAGCACCAAAACTTGGTGTCAAAGGCTCAATCATTCACCTCGGATCCTATAAAAAAGATGTATCTAGTATAAAGTATCTAGTATTAATCAAAAATATTAAGGAAATATTAGAAAAAACGTCTAAAGAATCCCTTTTTATTATTGAAAATGCCGGGAATAGAAAAATTGGACAAACGCTGGAAGAAATTTCTCAAATTGTCAAAGATGTTGGAAGTCCACGAGTCCGAATTTGCTTTGATACCTGTCATTTATTTTCCAATGGATATAAATTTAATACAAACAAAGAGCTCGATTCTTTTCTCGCTAAACTCGTTCAACTCAAAATAAATAATATTATTGAAGTCTGGCATGTTAACGATAGCCGTGATGAATTTAATTCCGGTCATGACCGTCATGATAATATTGGCGAAGGTAAAATTGGAATAGATGAATTTAAAGTATTATTAAACCACAAAAAAACCAAAGACTACCCTTTTATTATTGAAACTCCAGGATTTGATGGGAATGGTCCTGATAAAAAAAATCTCGACATTTTAAAATCCTTGATTGATATATAGTTATGTCCTGTTTCTGCCACCCGTTACACAACCTCCGAGGTTATGTTGTGGTTGGCAAAATAGAACTTTCAAGATGATAGCTGAAGCATTATAATAACTACATGATTACACTGCCAAAAGAAGTGATTGAATTAATGAAAAAATTTCAAAAAAATAAATTCCAAATTTATGTAGTTGGGGGTGCAGTTCGTGATGCACTTCTGGACAAACAGGTTGACAACTGGGACTTCACAACCAGTGCTACCCCGGAACAAATCCAAAAGATATTCCCTGATTCTTTTTATAATAATGTTTATGGAACGGTTTCAATTCCAAAAGATAAAATTATTTTTGAAATCACCCCTTTTCGCACCGAATCCAATTATTCTGATTCACGACACCCAGAAAAAATAGAGTGGGCAAAAACCGTAGGGGAAGATCTTTCAAGAAGGGATTTCACGATAAATTCAATGGCATATGATGGATCAATCATAATTGATCCCTACAAAGGTCAAGATGATTTAAAAAATAAAATGATTAAGGCCGTTGGTGACCCAGATATTCGTTTTAATGAAGATGCTCTACGTTTACTTCGTGCCGTCCGGTTTACTTCTAAACTAGGATTTCTTATTGAAGATAAAACAAGGGAATCAATTCAGAAAAACGCTTCATTAATCACTAAGATTTCTTGGGAAAGAATCAGAGATGAGTTTTTAAAAATTTTAGAAAGCAATCATCCCGCCGAGGGAATCCTTTTCTTGAAAAGTACCGGACTACTTTCATATATTTTGCCTGAAGTTGATATTTGTTTTACTATTCCTCAAAAAAGTCCCAAGCGTCATCATGTTTACGACGTTGGCACTCATTTGGTTATGGCATTAAAAAATTGCCCATCAAAAGATCCTATCACCAGATTTGCCACTTTGATTCATGATATCGGTAAAGCAAAAACTTTCCATAAAGATGAAAAAACCGAACTGATTACTTTTCATAATCATGAAGTTGTTGGTAAAAAACAAGCAGAGGCAATTGCCGATCGATTTAAATTGTCAAATAAACAGAAAGGTAAATTAGTCACTCTGGTTGCGGAACATCAATTCACCGTTTCGGAAGATCAAACAGATAAAGCGGTACGTCGATTCATCAGAGGTGTCACTAAAGAATTTCTCCAAGATATGTTAGATTTGAGAACTGCTGATAGAATTGGATCCGGGGCAACTCCAACATCGTGGCGGACTGAGCTTTTCAAAAAAAGGCTCGAGGAAGTCCAAAAACAACCGTTTTCTATCAAAGATCTAAAGATTAACGGACTGGACGTTATGAAAATATTAAAAATAAAACCTGGTCCTAAAATAGGCGAAGTATTAAAAAATCTTTTCAATCAGGTAGTCGATAAAAAAATTAAAAATGAAAAGCAAGCTCTTCTCGATCACATTTCGTCTTCCAAAATTGTATCCTCACCATGACCTGAATAGACAACTGTTTCTCTTGGTAATTTAAATATTTTTTTCAAAGATTTTGTTAAATCTTCTTTACTGCTGTACGATAAATCTGTTCGGCCAATCCCCTCTTTAAATAAAGTGTCACCGGTAAAAAGAGCATTTTCCTCATTGAAATAGAAGCAACAACTTCCCGGTGTATGTCCAGGAGTAAAAATAATTTTCAATTTAAAATTTTCAATTTTCAATGAATTTTCAATTATTAAATTTTCAATTTTTTTAATTGGTAAAATAATTGGTGTATAACCTAAAAAATGTTTTGCAGTTTGTTCGAGTCTCTTTATTAAGAAGACGTCTTTTTCATGAATAAGTAAAGGTAAGTTAATTGATTGTTGAATCTCTCCTGCCGCCATTACGTGATCGAAGTGGCCATGAGTCGCTAACATACCGATTAAATTTAACTGCTGTCTTTGCAATTCCTCGAGAATAAAAGAGGCATCATCAGCCGGATCAATAATCAAGCAATTTTGACCGTCAATCAAAAAATAGCAATTAGCCTGTAATTGCCCTAAAGAATATTTAACAATTCTCATGTGTTTATGATTTCATCCACTCAACATAGTCGCATCCGCCTGGCGTTTTTGTGGCTGGATCCCAAGTAGCTGTTTCACACTTTTTTAGTTTTTTACCGCTAGCCGTCGTAAACAGAACTAATTTTTTACCGCACTTAGGGCAATCTTCTTCCAATTTTTCTGTCGTTCCTTTTATCCATTCAATATAATCGCATCCTCCGGGAGTTTTCGTAGCCGCATCCCACGTGGCTGTTGAACACTTTTTCATTTTTTTGCCCATTCTAGTAACCGCAGAAACCAATGGGGCACCACATTTTGGACATTTTTCATCTAAAGTTACGGGTTCCACTTCCAACCACTTAACATAAACACATCCATCAATTGTGTGAGTCTCTGGGTTCCAACTACCTTTTGAACAACGTTGTAATTTCTTCCCCGACTTTGTCTCAAAAACTTCTCCTAACGCTGACCCACATTTTGGACAGATTTCAGACCCTTTATCTGATTTTGTATCAATCATATATATTAAATATAAAAATTTATAATTTTTTCCTTTTTTCCAACCAAACTAATATTGGTGTGGCTACAAATGGAGAAGAATAAGTACCAGTAATTGTTCCTATTAACAAGGTCAAAATAAAAAATCTAATTGTTGTTCCACCCATCATAGTCAAGGCCAATAACATAAAAACTATCGTCATCGAATTATTTAATGATCTTACCATTGTCTCTGTAACTGCTTTATTTGAAGCTTGATTAATATCATTTGTTTCGCCTAGATTTTTGTATTCCCGAATTTTATCAAAAATAACAATCGTATCATGAACTGAAAAAGACATTGTAGTCAAAACTGCGGTCACAAACATTGTGTCAACTTCGGCTCCAAAAAAATGACATAGTAATGAATAAGTGCCAACAACAACTAAAAGATCATGAAACATCGCCAATACTGCTGAAAAAGCAAAATTAAATCCCTTAAAAGCAAAACTCATATAAATTAAGATTCCAATGATCGCCAAGACAGATGCGGTCAAAGTTTTATTGATCGCTTCTTTTCCAAGAATTGGACCAACTGTTTCTGAGCGTAAAACCATAATCTTAACTTTTAGTTTTGCTTCTAAGTCTTTTTTCAATAATGATTCTTTATTTTGATCTAATACTTTAGTTCGGAGAATAATATTATTATCTTGTTGTTTAAAACTAACTACTGGTATTTTATTTAACTCCAATACTTTTTGTATTTTACTTTTCTCAACTACTTTGTTCATTTGAAATTCAAAATTGCTTCCACCGGTAAAATCTATGGAATAACGGAAGCCCCATTTGAAAATGGAAAATAAGCCAGCACCGATTACAATAGCGGAAATTAAAAAGTAAAGCCAGCGATATTTGAGAAAGTCAATCATATTAATTTAATAACAAATCACAAATGATAAATAACAATTTAATAACAAATTACAAATTTTAAATGTTTAAAACATTGGTTATTTGATATTTGACATTCAATTGATGTTTGTTATTTGTCATTTGACATTTTATTTTTATAAAAAATATTTATCAATCTTTTCGTTATAACAACTCCCGTAAACAAACTCGTCCCTACTCCAATTGCTAAGGTTAATGCAAATCCCCTCACCATTCCAAACTGGGGTAAAAACTCCCAGTTCAACGGGTTAAAAAGAATAAAAGCCACCGTTAATGTCGTTATATTAGCATCTTTAATTGCGTCAATTGCCCGTCCAAAACCTAAGCGAACAGCAATGTCAAAACTTTTACCGGCCCGGAGCTCTTCTTTGATTCTTTCAAAAATCAAAATATTTGAATCCACGGCCATCCCGATTGATAAAATAAATCCGGCCACCCCTGGTAATGTTAAAACTAACGGAATAGCTTTGAATATGAATAAAGAAATTAATCCATAAATTATTAAAGCCAATGAAGCAATAAAGCCTAACCGACCATAATAAGTTATCATAAAGAGTAACACCATAACCAAACCAACTGTTCCTGCATAAATACTCTTTCTTACTTCCGTTTCCCCTAAACTTGGACCAATATTTTTTTGCTCAACTAGCTTTATTGGTAATGGTAAGGCTCCAGAATTAATGGAAATAGTTAATTTTTTTGCTTCCTCAGTAGTAAAGTTTCCAGTAATAACTGCGCTTCCATCAAGTATTTCAGTTTGTACATTCGGAGTTGTTAAAGGCATATTATCAAGAAATATTCCAACCGGTTTTCCAATATTTCTTTTTGTAATTGCAGCAAACAGTTCAGCACCTTTTTTATTAAATTTCAATCCAACTTCCGGCTTTCCGTCTTGATTATTAAACTCAACCGTAGATTTAAAAATGTGAATTCCTGATAACCCAGTATTTTTTGTTAGTTGTAAAAAGATGGGACTCGTTGTGGCGATTTTTCCATCGGGTAATTCTCTAAACGTTAGCTGAGCTGTCTGACCAATCAACTTTATTGCCTCTTCATAGTTGTTGATACCTGGCAAATCAACACTCAATCGATATTTATTTCCTGTTTTAATTGTCTGTATTTGTGGCTCTGTCACTCCAAAGAAATTGATTCTTCTCTCAATCACATCTCGTGCCGAATTTAAAGCATCATTTAAATCTTCTTTTTTAACCTTGGTTGTATCTGCTTCAAAAATCAGACTACTGCCCCCTTTCAAATCCAGCCCTAATTTAGTAGTAAAATCTTTTTTAACATTTAATCCATAAACATTAAAATTAATT
>Ga0265292_1001192_pt1 | contig 24779 bp, 18 predicted proteins | sample Munlanlewell296A_FD_189080 | JGI IMG/M metagenome (GOLD analysis project Ga0265292, IMG submission 189080) | Leachate microbial communities from a municipal landfill in Southern Ontario, Canada - Leachate well 296A | ecosystem: Engineered > Solid waste > Landfill > Unclassified | place: Canada... | reverse complement strand
GTGGTACAATCATTTCGGACTCCTTTCCTTTGGGCCTGTAACCTCCATTGTTTCAGAAAGTTACATCCTAAAGAGAAGGGGTCTGTTTTTCAAATTTTCAACGTAAAATGGAAACTACACCCTATTTAAATAAAACAACCTTTTTAGTGACCGTCATTCCCGTCATTACATCGGTGATCCGTAGCGTCCAGGTTCCCAGGGGGTCATTTTCCGCCATGCGAAATCGAAACACGGTCTTGCCGTCCGGAGCCGCCACATTACGTTTCATGAACCAGCGCGCTTCTCCTTCCGGCGGCAACACCTCGATATGTAAAACGTGATGTCCCGTTTTACCGGTGGACGTCTTTAACGTGATATCGGCAACCAGGTCTTTACCTCCCTGCACCTTGGCCGGAGAATCGACTTGCATTCCCGTTACCTGGTACGGATAAAGACCGTATACCTTTGTTCCCGCATTCGGGATTACACAACTGATTTGATTGGTTTTGCCGAGATACCTGCCTTCTCGCAAATCATACAGATGTCCCTCGGTCGGGAATGAAAACTGCTGTTCCTTTTTGTCGGCACTACGGCGAAAATCCCGAGTGATGGCATAGACGTTCATATCGCCCCTGACAAAGTGCATTGCCTCTCGGCCATGTGTGGTCACCACGTCATTGCAACGGACGATCTGAGCTACACCCTGTTTATTGAGTACCGTAAGCATCTTTTTTCGCTGCTCGACATCGGTGTCATTAAAGAAGCTGTTGAAAAGAACGAAATTCTTCTTGTCCGTCAGGAATGGAGATTCCTTTCTCGGCGTACCCAGTTCATCGTAGGTCCCCGGCACACAGTCGGCAATAACGGTTCCGCCCTTCGCAAGAAAACCCTTGATGAGCGCCGCCGTGTCATCAGAAAGCGCCTCGATATGAGGCAGGATCAGCACTTTATACGAACCGAGGGCGCCTTGGGATATCTGCTCGGGCGAGATAAAGTCGTATTGATACAGAAGTTCCTCCAGCATGCAGCGCAGGCAGTGCCGGCCATAAATATAGGCATGATACGGACTACCAGCGAAGAGTTCGTTTTTATCCTGCTCCTTGCTCCGACACCAGGCCACCAGTAGGCTCGGCTGAGAATACAAAACGGCGATGTCGCGTTTCGCCCAGTCATATTCGAGAAAGACCTTTCCTAAGCCGTTTAGCAACGCGGATTTGGCAAGCCCGTCTTCCAATATCTTGCCTTTCAGGGACAGCCCCATACCAGGTACGTCAACCAGATTCCATGACACCTTGCCGGGTTCAAGTCCACTGGTGTCATAAAATGTAAAGCCGCCGTAGCGGTGCAACGCAAACCACCAGGGTTGAAAGGTTGCGTGATCCTTGGACCACGTATATCCAATATAACCCCAGACCCGCATATCAGGCCGGAAACTGCGATAAAATTCATCAAAAGTAGTGAGAAACGGGTCAACGGTATTTATCGAAGTGTATTCGTTGGAAAACCCGAACCCGGCGCGGGTCAGCAGCTTCCAGTAGTCGCTGCCGTTCAGCGCACGCTGGCCAAAGGAGTTGTGCATGGCCATGGGCACGCCGGGGTTGACGGAATGGTAAGTGTCGACCACCAGGCGGAACGCCTCCACCCAGCTATCGACCATATAATTGCGCCATTCGACAAACTCGGCGTAGTTGCTCCGGGCACGGGCGTCTTTGCTAGACACCATGCCGATCTCGTCAAAGCTTTTATAACTCGTCGAACAGCGATGGTTAAACTGATCGATGGTTCCGTATTTCGTCCGCATCCGCTTGCGATATTCCTTGAGGCTTTCCGGGTGGGCATCGACGTCGTCCGTCCCTGATCGTTCCGTTAAGTCCGGCTCATCCGTAACGGAAGCGGAAATAGGACCATACTTGCGGTCGCTCTTCGCCTCCTTGAGAACTTTCGCCTCGAGGTCCTTGAGAACAACGGGGTCCTTCAAGCTGGGTTGGCGGATATTGTTTTTCGACGGGTAGGCATTGAAAGTTCCAACGACCAGATAGGACGACACGCCCAGGCCGTGATTCAAGGAGAGAGGTTTGATGTAAAACTGTTTCATACGTACGCCGATCCGTTCCAGGGTGTGATCCACGTACGGGGTGGCGTCCATATTCTGGCAACCTTCGGGCCATACCCCAACCGTGAAGTCGTTCAACAATCTTTTTCCGTCCCGGTCCGGAAGATAGACCGCCAACCGCTGTACATCCAGTCGTGTCTTACCCGATTGGAGATAGACCCATAAACGGGCCAGATTGGTATGGACGGCACCGAGCGGAACTTTAAAACTCACGTTTTCGGTCGCGTTAATGCTCCCCAACTCAAGGACACGGCCAGCGAAATCTTCCAACGCCCATTCAAGCCTCATCGTCTCATCGATACCGACGGCCTTTACCCGGAATTCCCCTGCCTCAGCACCAGTATAAAATTCTTTGACACTAACCGCTTCCGTGATTTCCGGTCCTCCCTGCTTTACGGCATAGGCGCCGTAATCCGATACCGCTCCTTTACCGTCCTTCAGCCATACGCTCAGGACATGATATCCGGTCATCGTCATGTGAGGCAGGATCAGCTCCGAGCGATTCTTGTTTATTGCGGCTGTGCCTTCAGACACGAGATCGCCGTTTTTGTCCTCCAATCGCCACTGCAGAACGGAGCCATCAACCGCCCCGTCTGACTTAACCAACGCCCGGCCGTCGGCAAAAGAAACATCGCTGATGCTGGTCGAATTCTTTCCTGAAGCAAAATAGATTAAACGTGCCAGCCAGGCGGCGGAATACCGTTCATGAGGAAAGACTATATAGGGATATTTATCGTAATCCAAAGCGATTTTGAACTCCCAGTACCCCATATTAACCGCATCAAGGATCCTGCCTTTGCCGGCTTGAGATAGTCTCACCTCCCCGATTGGATCGGCCATCGGATAGAGTTCCACCGGTAAACCTTTTTTAAGGTAATGCGACGGGCCTGCGGGCGACGGTGTATACTTGGTTAGTATTTCATTGAACCCGCCGCGTGTCGCCTTTGTATTGATAACAAGCCCGGCTCCTTTTTCTATATTTTCAGACATCTTTTTGACCAGCGCTTTGCCCACCCTTCCAACCGCTGCTATTCCAACCATATACCCATCATATTGGTTGTCGGTAAGCCGTTTCTCGATGGCATCAGGATCGCCTTCAGTATAGTAGACATCCTGATTTTCACCGGTAGAGATTAAGATATCCGCATCGATATTCAGTCCGGCTAAAATTTCCAGGTATTCACGGGACGTATACAAGGTATAGGCAACAGCCAGAATCCTTAACTTTTCGCCTCTCTTGCCATAATAATTCGGCGGAAGGGGCTGTTCGGAGCCTTCCACCTTTATTTCCAAACCTGTGCGGACAAAATGCCTTATGGAAAGAGGTGAAAGCTCGCCCTCAAAAAGATGGATTGACGCAATCTCTATACCATCGGTATTTGTAGCAGGCCCAATCTTGTAGAATCTCAATCCGGTGATTTTCCCCGCGGCGGGGTGGGCCGTGAACGTTGCATAATAATAACGGAATTCCGTCGTCAGACCACAGTTCCACAAAATCGGCGCGGTACTGCCGTCTTTAAGGGGTTGTTGGATACCCAGAGCACATTCACCGAACTTTCGCGCCTTGACCCGCACTGTATATTTTTTATCGGGAATCAGGTTGATATCCTGATCTAAAATAACATAGGATTTTCCTTTCCCGCCGATAATCCACTCCCCCGACATCGCCTCCGTTTCCTTGCAATAGACTTCCCGGCTTTGCCAGTATTCCGAAGGAATACGCCAGCCGGTGGGATAGTTGTCTTGTTCACTGTCAAATTCCGGGTTTACAAGAAGGTTTGTTTGATGCGGTTTATTGACAATCATACGCGGCGCGCTTGCTTTTTGGGTCAACTGTCCGTTCAACCACCACGCCGGGATATGAAAATTGGCCGTTTCCAGGACGGAAAAGCTGCTGTAGTCCGCCACTAAATGCTTGCCCGGACGGGCCCAATCATTCCGGCAAATATTGAACCGGATATTTTTGACTTCGCCCGCCGACGGAGCGGTCAATCCCAAATCCGCAAGCGGTATGGCCAATTCCGCCGTCCAGGACTTGCTGGTTTGTCTCGTCTTGATCTCAATCGTTGTTTTCCACGCGGAGCCTTGCCCCCGGCCGGTAAAGACGTTTCCATTGACCGAGACGGCCGCCTGGTAGTAGTCCTCCCGGTCGAGATCGGGCTGGATGAACAGTTCAAAGCTGTCCGTATTAAACACGGTATTCGCCCTGCGGACGATGAACGACGGAGTCGATTCATAGGCCGTCAGGCCCACATATAAACGCTGATTGTCGTACAACAACCTCACCTCAGACTGGTCGCGGGCCAAACCCATCTCCCCGGGAACAGTAAAACCCGTCAGGAGGTCGGACTGTCGCCAAACCGGATCATTCAAGTCGCCGTCGATCACGGGTGGAATCGTTACAAATCGAATCGAAGCCGCCAGCGACTTGGCGGGTTCCTCGGCCCAACTGCCTTGAGCAACAAACAATAAAGTCAGTAATACCACCAGGAACCACTTCACTTTTTGATTATGCATTTTAAAACTCCTTTAATTATTTTCGATTCCTTTTCGCCACTTCTCGGATGACATTCGCGGCCAACTCACAATGTTCCGGCAGGTATCTTTCGCAAAAGGTTGCCCAGCGAATAAATGTGTCCAGGAACTTTTTAGCGGTAGGACAAGAGTCCGCGCTGTAACTATAGCTTCGGGAGGCCGGAGGCATGGAGAATGGATATGTTTTGTTCAGGGCCGCCTTGGTCAGGAACGGCAGAGCCGCGGGCATCAGGTAATATCTACCCGTTCCCACCGCGGGAATATTATCAGCCAACTGGGCAGCGAATTCATCACTGGTGCAGCGGAACGCCTTGGGGTCAATACTGAAACCGAACATCCAGCAGGAATAGACATTCTGATAGTCCGGGATCGGCAGCGGAATTATGCCGGGAATCTCCTGAATCATGCCTGTCAGGAGCCGGGCCATTTTATCTCGCTGGGTCACATTTTCATGGAGGATTTCCAACTGGGCAAGGCTGATGGCGGCCGTGCAAAAAGGCATCCGATACGCATATCCGGCCACCGCGTGCTTTCGGCCGAATCCTGGTTCATTGACGGCACCGCGGCTGTGACCGATAAAACGAAGTTTCTCCATCAGCTCGTCGTCGTCGGTAATCACGCACCCACCCTGGTCGGAACCCATCGTCTTTTCACAGTCGAACGAGAATCCTGCCGCCCGTGACATCGTCCCGGCGATTCGGCCCTTGTACCTGCTGAGGATAGCCTGGCAAACGTCCTCGTAAACGATCAATCCGTGTTTTTGGGCTAATGCGTTGATCGGATCCATGTCACAGACCAGTCCCGTCTTGTGTACGCAGAGAATGGCGCGCGTTCGGTCGGTGATGCAGGGTTCGATAGTCTCGGCGGAGAGGTTGATCGTGCCCGGAGCGGTATCCGCAAAGACAGGAACCAGGTTTTCCTTGATCAATCCCATAACCGTCCCGTAATCGGTCACCGGACTAACGATTACCTCGTCACCCGGTTCGAATCCGAATGCGGCGGCCAGGATCGCCAAGGCCGGTGTGCAACCCGAGGTACCCACACAGTGCTTAACCCCCATCGCCTTCGCGAACGCCTGCTCAAAGCGTCCGAACATATCCACGCAAAAACCGCTGTCGACCACTTCCTGCAGGTACTTCATCGCATTAGGTCCAATCGTTCGAGGAAACGGATTCGGCAGTGTTCCCTTTAATCCTGTATAGGCCGCGGCCCCGAATTTCGCCCGTTCTGCTTTTGGAGTTGTCATTATGATTATCCTTTCCTTTTAAAATTTCTTATTCTCCGGGAATACACCAGACGCCGTTGGAGTAAGCCGGCAGCGTCACTTCCAAGGTAAGCGTCCCATTTTTATCGACCGAGGCAATTTCCTGTATCGAGCCGTCCTCAAGAAAAAGCTTCCCGCTTCCCATGGGCATTTCGTCTAAGGCATCCGGAGCGAGGCGGACCTTGAGCCGACCCTCTTCGTTTTTCGAATTGGCCAAGGCCACGGCAAGACCAGCTTCAGAAACATAACTGTAAGCATCTCCGCCCTCGACGGTGAGCCCCCGATTATCGCGGAACCGGCCCAGGGCCAGGAAGTCGGCGGTCTTTTGACGAAGATCAGCGAGTCGCTGAACCCGGGTTGCAAAGGCCGGGTGGTCCGAGAGCATGCCATCCATATTGGTCGTCATCAGAGCAAATTGATGGCCTCGGGCAAAGACTTTGGACATCAGGTCCTGGTCGTTTTCGTCCACCGGGTACGGTAAAAGCACCTCGGGCAGGACGTAGCGGTATATTTCCGCCGGCTCAGACGGACTCCACCACCGGGTGATCATATCCAGAACCTGCGAATTGAAGCTGTCCGGACACTCCCCGAAAATGTATCCTTCGGGGTTCCTGGCCTTGACCATTTGCATCACCTGCCACTGCCAATCCAGACAGCCTTCCTGACCGTCATCCGGAGAGACATGGCCGTGGTTTGTCGCATGGCAAAGGTGCCAAGAGGCCCCGCCGTCGATGAAAATCGAATCGAAACCCAACGCCAGAACCCGGCGGGTTAACTCCAGGGCATACTGATAGTACTTGGGAGATCGCTGGCAAAGGATGCGCCCTCCCTGTTCAAGCCAGTGGGCGGACCAATCGACATGTTGCTTTCCCGCTCGAATATTACTGGGCACGGGATATCCGTATTTTGAGAGCACGATGGAGTCGGACAACTCCTTGTAAACGGAATTACCCTCAACCGTCAACCAATAGTCTACATACGCACTGGTGATACAGCCCAGCTTCCGTGTCTCCGCAAGGGCCTGACGCAGTCGGGATTCCGTTTCAGCGTGGAGTATCCACTGAGGGGTTTCCTCGTAGCTGATATAGGTCTGGCTCTTGTGGTCCCAGATGCACAGGTCCCTAACGCCATAACGAAGGCCGTCCTTGGCGATAGCGGGAATTTCCAATGGATCATGATAGAATTCCTGGTTGTGACCGGTGAGTTGGATATTGTGATAGCCAATGGATCGACGCAAGCGGTCGGTAACGGGCGGTGTATTCCACCAACGATGGATCGAATCGTGGAGCCGGTCGGCGGATTCATGCCAATCGCCCTGGTGAACACCCAAGCCGACTTCAGGACTCGTCCAGGACTTTCCCGGCGAAAGACCGGTAAAACTCACCCATCCCCAACTCAGGCAGAGATTGACATAGTCCGGCGAGAGGTTTTCAATCAGCAGGCCATGAATGCGCGGCACGGGAGAATAGAGATTGCAGGAAATACCGTGTTCCCCGCCGGAAAGATCGAATAGATGAACCTGATGGTATTCGGAAGCAAGCAATGTCCTCTGGTTGTGTCGCCCGAAGGAGTGGGCTCGCATCGTGGGAAACAGGGTATGCGGATCATATTTTTTCATGGCCGTCGTAATGGTATCCTTGCCCTTACCGGCAAAACCGTTCCACCCGCCAATCCATGGGAAAACGACTTCGTCGACCGTATCGGTTCCCTGATTGCTCAGTTCGACATGGAAAAAGGCCTCCTTACTACCGGCAGGAAGCCGAACGGTTACTTTCGCGGAAACCCCCGTCGGTCGGTTGTCTTTAAGAATCTGATGATAGGTAATCGTCAGCATGTTCCCATTTTGTTTTAACTCTGCCCGACTTCCCTCGTGGGTGGAAACCATTCGGGAATGGTCTGTCGGGCAGGGAATTGTCAGCCGAAGAAGGCGACACCCACGCGGATCCTTCAAAATAAGCTCATGGGTCGATAAATCCGTAATTTGTTTTAAATTCCCATTTGAGTCATCAAACGTCAGACACAGAATACCATTTTCCAAATCCATAAATGTTGCCTTTACTTAATCCGATTTTGAATAATATACCCTATAACTTCGTTCGGTTCAGCCAGCCATGTTAACTGATGCCCGGCAGACTGAGGCCGCGACGATTCTCTGCTTTTCCTTTTCCGTTCATGCATTTCCTCCCTGGTCACCGGCCGGGAGCGTCTATCGCTGCAATACCCGCCCGCCTTGATCATCAAATGTGAAGGCGCGCCTGGTGCCGTTCAGGTACAATTCAAACCCGTTGTCAGTATTCTCGAAACGGCAGTCCGCCGTCGCCGGCGCGAACAGGAAGACCAGCCGGTCACTGGTTCCGCAGGACGCCACCAGACGGGTCGCGTCAGACTCGAACCCGTCTCCATAGAAATATTTCAGGCTCCCGGCAGGCAGAGCGGGCGGGAAATAGGGCACAATCTCACGCCGGAATTCGGCATCGGAAAGGACGCTGAGCACCCTGACTTTTTCGGGTCCTGCGCCAAGGAGTGCGCCGTTTTCCTCCAATTCCAGCAGTGCGGTCGGATTCAGTTTGTAAACAAGGAAACCGCTGCCGGTTTCACCCGCGAGGCCGGCGCTGAAATCAACGTGGAGCGGCTGCCGTCCGGGACAGTTCAAGCGAATATCGGAAATATCCACTGCCGTCCCGCAGTCGCGGAGCTGGACCGGCGCGCCGAAAGCCAGGACCGTATTGGGTTGGATGTAAAACGTCCTTGGCCTTTGCCGTTCCATGCCCACCGTGTCTTTACCAACTTCCCCGAAAGTGCCAGGATCGTTAAACCAACGTCGTTGTCCGTCCATTTCTATCTCGATGAACGGATCGGCGTCCGGCGTGTTGAAGCCACCCCAGCGAGCGGTTATCTCATGCCACTTGCCGGGTGTCACCGCTGCGACATCAGCCGGAATGTTTACAGCAACGGTAAGGAAACGCTGGCTTTTGACTTCGAACGTTAACCCCTTGGCGTCGCCCATGAAGCCCAGGAAGAAGCTGTTCACATTTGTTCCGCAGTCTCGAAGGCTTGTACCCGTGTGGAAAAGAATTTGTCTTCGTGTGTTGTCCACCGGAGAGTGCAGACGCACTCGCAGGCGCAGTTCCCCTGCTTCGGGATTGAAATGGGGTTCGCGCGGATATTGCAGGTAGTCCTGACCATCGGTGCGGGCCAGCATTTCCCCATTCTCCTTCACGATCCGGACCCCGCGGCTCTTGCGTTGAACGGTCACAAGCAGAGCTGGCGTTTGGCCGCGCAGGAAGCGGTATTCATGCCAGGTCCGGGGTGATTCCATGACCACTGTGTCAGCGTCACGCTCCTGGACAAACTCGCGGACCAAGGCCACATTCTCATTCTGGCCGCCGACCGACGGCAGGTTGCCGCAGAAAACAGGGATAGACTCAAAAGCGCCGATGCAGGTCAGCACCGGATACCCTGCCCACTGAACGTGCAGGTTGCTGAACGCATTTGCCCCGCTCACTCCGCCGTATGACGCAACCTGCACCACCAGCGAGCGGCTCTCCCAGCCGCTGCGGCAAACGACAGATTCGCCGTACCTAAAGCTGAACTTACGGGACAAGGGCATAGCATCTTTCCGGGAATGGGGGGCGAAATCCGGGTTGTACCAAAGGTAGGCATAAGGGCCCCTGGCAATAAAGGCCTCGGCAAAAACGCTTTCATCCTTGCTGTTTTTAACGCCGTAACCAGCGTGGTGGAAGTGTCCCATCCTGGGATCCCGCAGAGCGATATCGCACAATTCCTTATCCCCTGCTTCCTGCGCCAGCCGGAGCAAAACAGGGCTTAAGTCATCCATCTGCGTCGCGCCATCGTTGTTCAGCATGTTTGTATAGCCAGTCGTGTAACGTCGGGGAGGTATTTCTGCCGGCGGAACGAGGTGATATCGCATGAATAGCAGCGGACGGCTGAGACGCTCAGGAAATTCACGGTAAAGGTCAATACCGGTGACGTTACGCAGTGCGTCGCAGAACTGCAGCATCCAGGCGTTTTCATTCCCCTCGAAACCGAGTCTGTCCACCGGTGAGCCGTCCTCATTACAGCCGTTGGGCATGATGCCCGCCCGGAAACGGTCCACCACCGCCTGCACCCATTCCTCCGCATGTGGGTGCCGCCCAAGCAGTTGCAGGGCCGCCACGCCGAAGTGCCCGTAGTCCACCACGGTGTGGTGACTGCCCTCGGGACTGTGCCGTCCGGTATTTATAACCGGCCACCAGCGCTCCAGCAACTGCACCAGGCACGCCTCGATCCACTGTTCCTCCTCCTTAGTCAGTGCCCCGGCCAGCCAGTCGAGCGCTACCGCAAACGCCTGCATGTAGCGGTTGGCGGTATAGAAATATTCTTCCACACGGTCGCTGTGCTCCCAGGCGGACGCCGCGCACAGCCAGCACCTAGCCCTTTCCAGCCAGCGTCGGTTGCCGGTCATCCGCCATGCGAAGCTGTATTGCTCGATCAGAGCCCCTGCTTCCACCCCAGCAATAAAGGTGATGTAGAGCTGATGGAACGGGTGCGGGCTGTCCGGACAGTACAGAATCCGGTCGGCCGGCTCTTTGGCCGCCAGTTCCTCGCAACTGGTCAGGATGTTGGTGAGAATCTGTTTCCTTACCGGATCTGTAGGTGCCGGAAAACGGTAAGCAGAGTCATCCATCGCGTGGTAAAGGCGGGGTCGTTCGCGCCTCAGTGGCTCCAGTGAACCGTTTTTGGGGTTATTCTTTTTTGAATTCTTTTCTATTGGCATCTTTAATTTTTCTTTTATTTAAAAATCCCCTACGACTTCGTTTGGTTCGGCCAGCCAGACGTGGTTTCCGCCGATCCGGCACACGGTTTTAAAGCGTTCTTCCAGTTGTTCCAGGGTGCAATCCTTTTGCGGATGTACCGTCCGGCCAGGCAGCGGACAGTGGCAGTAGTCGATCACCCATCCACCGCAGTCCATGGCTTGGTGAAGACGCTTATACGGATCAAAGGTGGAATAAAACGGAGCCGGGTACTCCACATGGATTGGACAACGGGCCAAACGAAACGGGTCCGTTGTCGGCGTGTTGACGTCGTCGTAGATCGTCAGATTGGCTCGATAACCGGCCTGGGCGGCGTATTTCCGCACGATCGGATAATGGCCGTTGTCGCCGGGAAGGCAAAACATCGTCACCGGAAGGTCCAGGGTTTCTTCCAGCAAAATCCGACTTTGAAACAGTTCCACCTCCACATTGTCCTCCGTGATGCCCAGGTGGTTCATCCCATGGCATGAGACCCCCCAGCCTTCCTTCACCAACCCGTGAATCTGGTCCCGCGATAAAATCATCATGCCGTCGTAGCTGCTGCCCGGCACGTTTCGCGGCACTCCCACTTGGCTGGCCACCAAGGCCACGTGACCCGGGACTCCGTACTTTCGATGCACCGGAGCGGCATATTTCAGCAAGTCCGCACAACCTTCATCGTACGTAATTGAGTAAACCCATCTTTTGTCATGCTTCCACGTCATGTGTCATTCCTCACTGTGACCATAGTTTTGAATTGCCTCTCGCATAGCCAGCACGTTTTCCACCTTCATGTTGGCCGTCAGACTGTTGGACGAGGATATGATATATCCACCGTCACGGCCGATCGTTTCAATCCGATCTCGGACTTGGACCTCAATGTCTCTGGGGGTTTTATGGACAAGGTCATCCATAAAAATGTTTCCCACGAGGCACACCCGCCGACCGTATTTTCGCTTGATCGCGGCAATGTCCATCACGTCCGGCTGGATCGGGTGAATCGCCTTTTGTCCCAACGACAGCCATTCGTCGAGAATCGGGTTCATGTCCCCATCGCTGTGAGCGATCCAGGGCACAGGCAGCGCGTCGGCTGCGTCTTTCTGGATCGGCAGGACGACCTTCCGGTAGAAGTCGGGGGAGAACATCGGCCCGGAGTTAAAGGCCACGTCGTCAAAGGCCCAGAAAATATCAAACCCGATCTCGGCCAGGCGCGGGGCGATCTTTTTCGTCCAGTCCCCGTAGCGGGTCAGGATTTCCACGATCAGGTCCGGGTCGTCGGCGGTGGCGTAGGAAAAGGCCTGTAGACCCATGCTCATCAGGGTCGAGCCGATCCCCAGGCGAATGCAGGCCACGGCACAGTAGTCCTCCTTGTGCCGGATGAATTCCTTGGCCCCCTCGAAAAAGCCCGGGGCGTCGGGGTCGGGAAATTGCATCTTTTTTAAGTCCTCGCGCGTATGGATCAACCCCTCGCCGACCACGACCACCCCTTCGGTGTGCGTGCGTCCGGCGTAGATGGGAGCAAAGGCGTTCCACATGAGATTGGCCTTTCCCAACGCCCGGCAGACCTTCTTTTGCATCTCGGCCAGTTCACCGCCCGAGGAAATGAACTTTCCGTCGGGTGCAATATCCCAGTTGACTCGTATCGGCTCGCCGCAGATTTTACTCGCGAGTTCGTCGCTGACAATTCCCTCCATCCATGGGACACGGTCGGGAATCTGATGATTAAGAGCGGCCAATACGCGTTGCCGGGGGATCATTTATTTCCCCTTTTATCTCGTTTGATTTGGATAATGATCTTTCCCGACGCCGGCGAGACCTTGATCAACGGGTATACCGTCGGATGGGGATCAACAAGTTTAAGCTTGCCCAAGCCCACCACAATCTCATCACGATACCCTGACGGGTCCAGGGAATCCAGCGTTCCCCGCTCCACCTCCAGTGTCGTTCCGTCCTCCCACTGCAGGACATTGCCCTGCCACGCCGGATGGCCATAGCACCAAAATGTCTTCGCGGTATCCGTGTCGCGTATAAAGGTCAAGCGGCCGGGACGGCGCAGAATCATCTCTTGGCGAGAAAACCCGGAACCGGCTTCGCCATTGCATGTCAAATGGGCAACGTTGCCGTCGTCCCCAAGGGTGACATTACTCACGTTCACGGTTGCCGGCGGCTTATGGAGAGCGTGGGTGCTGGCGTAGACAGGACGCCCGCCCGCGTGGACGACGACCTCATTTCGCCGCAGACCGGCCACGATCCCACCCGAATCGTACGAATCTCGCAGATAAGCTTCCGTGACGGATGGGAAGGCGAAGGAAAGAGGCACATCCGGTTTGACCACCGCTGGAACGGTTGGATCATACCACACAAATGCATACCCGCCCCAACTGAACAACATCCACTCACCGTTGTCGGTTATATACCGTGTCTTCTGGACACCGCCGATGGTCTTATCCCACAGCGCCAAATGCTGACAAAGCGGATTACGGTATTCCCGGGCCAGGGCCACCAGCAATGGGGAGTAGTAGTTGATCTGTCCGTAGGAGGGCTCCAGCACCACGGTCTCATGAACCTGATCATAGCCTTCTGTCTTGGAAGCGGCAATTTTGGCAAAGGCAAGGCGGGCATCCATATTCTTGGCAAAAGGGGTAAAGAGGTCCTCGCCTGTAACTCGCCGAAGAGAATCCATGAAAGCTATTCGGTATTGCATGGTCGACGCCCGGAACGTGGAACCTTCTACCTGTGCTCCGTCGGAGGCAATGGCCTCGGGCAACAGTGATTGCCTGTGTTTTTCGACCATCAGCTTGAGCCAGTCCGCGGCCTCAGGCACATCACCGAGCAATGTCAGAGCCGCGATGCCGAATGAAGTGGTCTCCACACTGGCGTGGTGAGGACCCTGTCCGGCTAGGGTACCCAACGTCGGATGATCCAGATACCACCGGTAGTACTTGCCGCCAACCTCGACGAGCATGCGGCGTATCTCCTCCCGTTCGTCTTTGCTCAGCCCCTCGTAGATAATATCATAGGCCGTGGCCACGCCCTTGAGCAATCGCGTCACGGCATACGCGTTCCCGCCGTCAGGTTCGCCCTCCGTTTCACATTTCCATACCCGACAGCAAGCCAGGGTCCAAGCTTTCGCCCTCTCCAGATAACGTGCATCCCCACTGTATGCCCATGCAAAAGCAAGGTGTTCCATGACGGTCATATCGTGCATCATCGCAAAAAACCGATCGTACAGGTTGGCGTAGATCGGGTCGGGATCGACCGGGGCGATCCATTCTTCGCGAATCGGACGGATCAGGCACCAGTCGGCCGACGTTTTCATGTTTGCCCAGATTAATGAATACACCTTCTGATCGCGTTTCTTCCGCAGGTCCACCAATTCCTTTGCGCTAAAGTACAATCGTGGATGTTCCAGGAAAGATTCTTTGACGGTATTTGCGTTTCTTACTGCCATAGTGTATCCTTCGACGGACGGGCCCCATGCCATATCCAAGAGCAAGGTAACTCAAAACCGAACGTTCGGTTAAGGACCATCACGGTTTCTCTGTTACTGAGACCAAATCGCCATAAATATCCGGTCGGCGAATCTTGTCAAACATGACTCGAAAATCCGGATATGCTTTCAGCAGATCCCCCTCGTACCAGGAGGGGAACCGCCACTTGGGATCGATTTCGGTTACGACGATGCCCGGCTGGTGGCCGGTTGAGGCGATGACCCGGCCGTCGGGGGCGATCACCTTGGCATAGCCCATGCTTTTGCCAGCCAGGTATGGCAGTTGAATGTACCGCGAGAGGGCAAAGTACATCTGGCTGTCGATCGCCCGGGCTTTTTCGAGCGACTCCAACATGTCCCCGGTATAATCCATGTACATCGTCGAAACACAGACGATGTCCGCGCCTTTCAAACCATAAATCCGGAACATCTCCGGAAAGTGGATGTCCATGCAGATCGCAAGGGCGATTTTGACGCCGTTCAAGTCAAAGACCGGAAACGGATCCTCGGTAAACAAGGGTTTAGTGATGATCGTCTCTTCCGACGGCGCCGGGTGCTTCTTGTTGTACATACCGACGATCCGGCCCATGGCGTCCATCAGAAACCCCAGATTGGCATAGCGGTCTTCGATCTTGACAGACAACGTCATCACCACCGGGACCTTGGCCTTGATCGCCGCCTTTCGCACCTTCTGATAAATCGGATGCTTTTCCAGTGGGTACTTTCCCGGGGGCACCTGCGTCATAATATCCGGCTCTTCCGGCAGGACCAAAAGATCGACCTTCCGATCGCCCGCTTCCGTGATGGCATCAAGTATATTCTGGACAATGCCCTTGGTGCCAATCGCGGCCACAGCCAGGTGAAATCGTTTTTTCATGGCAAATCCTCATATATTACTGCACTTGATTTTACACGGTACTGTTTAAAAATGCTTTGGACAATCCAAAGAATTTTGTGCATAATCCTAAGATATGAAACCGATGGGCTCCTGGCCAAAATTGATGCAGAATCTGGAAAGCTTATCCATCGAGCGGGCCATGCACTACACCTGCACAGCCCCGCTGTACGGGGGATCGCACCGGCATGAAAACAAGTTTCACATCGCCTACGTCTTTGTCGGAAAATCCCGCATCAAAATCCAGGACCGGTACTTCGAGGTGGGACCGTCCGATGCCATTTTCATTCCCGCCCGAACCAAACACGCCTCCGTGGGTGATGTAAAAACGTTTTTCGAACTGGTTGAAATCGTTTTTCTGGTCAATGGGTTTCGCGCTGAGGCCGCGGTACCCCCGCTGCCAACCGTGGTCCACGTGCACCACCCCGCTGCGATGATCCCAACCCTCGATCAGTGCGTTTCAGCCCACCTGATCGATACTAAGCCCAACAATTGGCTGGCCAAGGTCCGCCTGGCGGAGGTTCTGATGCTCATCGAGCGGGAAGCGCAGTGGCTTATTCATGCGGCCACCTACCCGACGGACATACACCTGAAGATCCACCAGGCCCGGGAACACATCGCCCTGCACTACGCCCAGCCGCTGTCGGTAGAGTCCCTGGCCGACCTTGTCTGTTTCTCCCCCGGCTATTTTGCCACCAGCTTTAAAAGCATCGTCGGAACCAGCCCCATCGAGTTTGTTATCCAGACCCGCCTGCACCATGCGAAGGAATTGCTCACGGGTTCAAATTTCTCCATCGGTCAAGTCGCCGAGATCTGCGGCTTTTGTTCCTCGCAATACTTCGCGCGAATATTCCAGCAACGTGAACACGTTTCACCATTAATGTACAGAAGAAGGTACGCCACGTGAGCTTAACCCAAGAATCCTGCGTATGATGGTCCACCAAAAATATCCATAGCGTTACAGAACCCTTTCTGAATATTCAGCATTTTCTAGCTTCTAAATTCTAAAAATCTCTGCGAAATGAAGGCAAATAAAGCTGCAGCAAGAGTGCAAAGCGGCTGGTTACGATGCCGGTAGCGTCTACCAACGAACCTTCCGGCTTTTGTGTCTCTGACAGAGCCGGTAAATCCACGATTCCCGCCGCTCCAGGCACATAGGAAACAAGAATTGTAATGGGCACCAGCAATCTCCACGCCCACAGGTTAATTTTCATCTCATAACTCCAGGCAGCAATAGTTCGCCCAGTTTTTCCACCAGGACCTGGACGGGTTCAAAGACCTCGGCGACCCCGGCCGCCTGTGATTTTTCGAACCCGTCGCGGATCGGCGCCCTCGACCGCTGGACGAAGGTTCGCACGTCGCGGCAGATGTCCGACGGTAATATGGACCCTTCGATCCGCATAAGGACCTCGTCAGCGGTGAGGGTTTCCTTAAAGTAGACTTGACCGAAGGTTCGCAGCGGCTGTTCGTAAAAGTTTTGCACGATGCGGCCAAGTTCATTGCGAATCAGCCATTGCGTGTCGAACCACGTAATCGCAGTTGCATAGAAAAGTAGCCGCCCCTTCATAAAACGACTGAACTTAACGCCTTCATAAAATGTTTCCACCGGATCGACGGGAACGGTGGTAATTTTCTTCTTCAACTCCGAGGGTGTGTCGGCAGGATCGATGTTGATCAACGTCACGTGCGGAGCCAGTGTGGCGTAGGCCTGTTTTAAATACTCTTCGAGCCGATTTTCGATTTCAGTCAGTTTTGGTTCTTCGTAGTATTCCGAAATCTCATAATGTTGATCGACGGCATCAAGGATCAGGTCGATTGTTTGCGGATTGGGGAAGATGTCTCGCGCCAGCCTCAGGGCCTGAAGTTTTCCCACAATGCCCTTTTTTTGCATCAGGGAGACGAACGACTGGATCGGCGGGGTGAAGTAGTGCATAAAGCGACTGTGCAGTGGATACTTGTTTTCGTAAGGCCCTAGGTTGATCGACGGGTCGATCGAACGGTTGTAGGGGCCAAAATAAAGGGCGAATTTCTTGAGGTGAAACAGTTCGTCGCGACTCGTCCAGGGCTTTTGGTCCAGGTATGACCGGATTTTGCCGAGCATCGTTTCGTCACCCCGGTAAAACGTCCACTGCGGGAACTCCGGATAGTAAAAGAGAGGGTCGGTCAGTTCCTTTCCCATGAGGTTCAGCCCCGGCAGGTGCTCGAGTATCCTAGCCCAGTGCGGATATTCTTTCGCTAATTGAGTGTGGACGTTTCCGACGGCCAGCGACATATCGGCCCAATCACGCACGGTGACCTCGTCGGTGAAGATCAGTCGCGTGTCAAAGTCCGAAAGTCCGGGTAAGAGGTCTTCGAAGGTCCATTTCCCCGCGATCACCCGAAGCCTAGGGCATACGGCCCGGCAACGGTCAAAGTAGGTCGCGATAAAATCAGGAAATGGATTTTCGGGCCGAGGTTGGAATTTCATAACTCAACTTCCTTACCGGTTTCAGCACTGCGGTAAACGGCATCGAGCAGAATATTGGTTCTGGCCGCGTCTTCCAGGGTGACTGCCGGATTACGATTTTCAATCACCGCCTGGACAAAGTCTTCGATCAGCGGGGCATGAACGTTCTCAGCATTGGGCAAATCCAGTTCCATAATATCCCTGGCGACGGTTTTAATGACTTTGCCCGCATCATAGGGATGCCATTTGACTTTGGCCTCGGTGCCAATAATTTCAAATTCGTGGCTACAGGTCTTGGAGTTCCAGTTAAAGCTGGCTACGACTTGTGCTCCATTTTGAAGCGTCATCAAAATGGCCGCGGAGTCCTCAACATCCCAGCTATGGATAAGATTTTCACATTTGGCGAAGACCTTCACGGGCATTCCGAATAGTCCGATCAGGACATCGAACATGTGCGACCCCATATCCGAAAGGGGTCCGCCGCCGCTTTTGGATCGGATCACCCGCCAATATTTTGGATCATTTTTATCGGGATTGAACCAGGAAAAATAGGTCATTCGAACCAGGACTACTTTCCCGAATTCACTGTTTTGAAGCATCGTTTTCGCCTGAAGATAACGCGGCGACAAACGCCGAAAATAGGAGCATCCGGCCTTGAGATTTTTTCCTCGGGCCGCTTCGGCGACCTTTCGAGCGTCTTGGCCGGTCAGTCCCAGAGGCTTTTCCACCAGCACATGCTTTCCCGCCTCAAGGGCCTTGATCGTCTGCGGGGCATGCAGGAATATCGGGGTGGCCAGGTAAACGGCATTGGCCGAACTGCGGGCCAACGCCTCATCCAAATCAGTAAAGACTTCTGAAGCCCGGACCTCGCAGGCCAGTTTTTCCGCACGTTTGCGGACTACGTCGCAGACCCCGACAAGTCTTGAATTCTTCACACCGTTCAGGGCAGGAGCCACTCGTTTATTGGCAATATCACCGGTCCCGACCAGCAGCCATTTAACCTCACTCATTTTCGCACCTCCGAAATCAATTGTTTCAGGGCCCAAGCCATGTAGGAAAGATCCGCTTCGCTGGTTAAGGGAAAAACCGGCAAGGTAATAACCGACCGGCAAACCCGTTCGGTGTGCGGACAATTGCTCCTGTCGTAGTCAAAATGGGCGGCAGCTTCCCAGGTCCAGACGGCCGGGTAATGTAAGGCGGTCCCCACCTGATATTTTTCCTGCAATAATTTTCGGAACTCATCCCGGCTGACCTTGATCTGGTCCAGATGCAGTTGAATCACGTAGATATGGCAACCGTGATTCTGATCCACACCAGCCGGAAGGCTAATTTCCGAAACGTCTTTCAGAATCGCATTGAGCTTGATAAAATTCTTTTGCCGAAGTCCGATGATCCGATCCGCCTTGGCAAGCTGAGTCATCCCCACCGCAGCCTGTACTTTGGTCATTCGGTAGTTGAACCCAACGCTCACCACCCTCAGTTGCGGGCCATAAACGTACCCGAACGTCTTTCCCTGCCGAACGGTCTCGGCAAATTCCGGGTCACTCGTCACAATCGCCCCACCTTCGCCTAGTGTGGTCATATTTTTATTAGACTGGAAACTGTAGCATGAGCCCAAACCAAATTGGCCAACCGGTTGATCTTTGTACTTCGTGCTCACCGCATGAGCCGCATCGTAAATAATCGGAACACCATATTTCTTGCTGATCGCGTCAAACCCTTGGATATCACAGGCTAAACCCGCGAAGTGAACAGGAATGATGGCTTTGGTCTTTTTCGTGATCTTCTTTTCCACCGCCTTTGGATCCAGGCACATCGTCACCGGATCAATGTCGGCAAAAACAACCCTGGCTCCACGAGCCGCGGCACAGGTAGCGGTACAAATAAACGTCTGTCCCGGAACGATCACCTCATCGCCCGGTCCGACCTTGATCGCCATCATACACAAATCCAGAGCCGTCCCGCAGGAATTGACGACGATGCCGAATTTTCCCCCTTCGTGCTCAGCCAAGGCCTTTTGAAAATCGTTTTCCTCCGGCAGTGGAAAGAAGTTTCCACCGGGATTGCCCGCCTGCTGCATCACTTTCAGGGCCGCGTCAATATCATCCTGTTCAAAAACACCGCCTAAAGCCTGAAATGGTATTTTGCGAACATTCATAAAAAAATTTCCTGTTTTTAATTGCGTCCCTGGGTATCTAATTTAAGGTGAATATTTTTCGCCTGTTCGATCGGAACGGTCTTGCGAAATATCGCGGCCAATTGCTGCTGGGTGACCCCCACGATTTGCCCGCCTTTTTTGCCCACAATATCCCGGACATGCCGGATCATTTTTTCCAGGGTCTGGCGGCGGAAGTTGTTCGGGTCGTCGTAGTGGAAGATGTTGTGCGTGCACGCGGAAATGTATTTGACCGCGGTATTTTCTGTTAATTGGCGGTCCACCGCCTTGGCCGTGGTGTACCAGTGGTTCTTGGCATCCACCAGTTCCACCCGCAGGTCCTGCGGGTGCTTGCCGCCCCACAGCCGCGATTCGGGATCAAGCGTACAGGGAATATTCACCACGTCCAGCCAGCCAGGAAGGATGCGATTGTAGGGGTTGACGTAATGCATCCCCAAGGGCGCTCCCGCCCAAACCGAGGCGCATTCGGGCAGGATGCGGGTGGGAATGGAAAGCATTCCGTGTCTGAATCCCAATTCTGCCACGACCGGATAGGTATAATCGTTACCCGACGCATATCCGATACAGAGGCCTTTGGATCTGTATCCCATGACCTGAGCAAAACGGTCGGCTGCTTCAGCTAAAATCTTATGCTGATCGTCCGGACCATAGATGCCCAGAAACTCTTCATAGCCCAGGTCCGCCGGATGCAGGTGCAGACTCACTTCATGCCCTGCCGCCGCAAGTTCCCGGTACACCGCGGGGCTGGCCTCCAGGTCCGTCGGAATCACAAAATACGTCATCTTCAAATTTTCTTTGGCCGTGATTTGGGCTAATCCGCGAACGGCCCGTTCGCCCAAGGCTGGGTCCCGGATTGCATGTTGCGTTGCCTCACAATCAGCCCCGACCACCAGATAAAAATCTTGTTTCGACATACTTTTGGCTCCTCATTACGTTAAAGTAATTTCCCAAAGATACCCGCTGCGGGTGGGGACGTCGTTTTCGCCCGCGTACAGTGTGCCGTCGGGCAAAGCCACGATATCATGGACCTGCCAGCAGCTTATCCCATGTTCATCCCTGATCTCGCCAAGCAATTGATAATCTTCCTTCCGGGGATCAAACCGCAATAGCTCGCACCGCCCATCTCGCCCGGTAACCCCGTAGGCAAATCCATCGGCGGCCAAGGTCATCGAAGCCAATCGGCTTCGCCGGTCATGGATGGGGGTAAAAAGATAGGTTGCCTTTCCCGTCTTGGGATCGATTCGATACAATGAGCCGTTAGCCCCGCTGGCGTATAAACATCCGGTGCCAAAATTAAAGAAGCTCTCCAGCTTGGCAAATCCGTATGCGCCATCCGGCTGCGGCAGGCCCGTGTCCAAAAACTCGATTTTCTCTTTTACAGGACTGTATCGGAACAACCGAACGCTATCGACCCCCGGCTGGCTCTGCCAGGCGCGGGTCACGCTCCAACTGCCCCAGACATTGCCATTGTCGTCCAGGGCGAGGTTTTCTCCCTGACCCATGGCCATGCCGCTGCCGATGGACCCGAGATCCCGTGCCTTCCGAGTAGCCAGGTCAAAGGTAAAAAATCGTTCCGGAGTAAACGTCTGGCCGTAGATCACCCCGCGTTTCTCATCCAGAACGATCGACTGAATATATACATGCGGAATGGGAATACCGATTTTTTCCAGATGGCCAGTTTTTGGCTCGTATCGGACGATGGCACCTCCGGGGGCGTCCCAGTAGTGATCGACATCGTGCAACAAGGCAATGGCTCCGTACAGACAACCCTCGTAATGAATCAGCGAACGATGAAACTTGGCATCAAACGGATCGGCCACCCGTTGGTAACCCGTCGAAACAAATTTCTTCTGCCGGTGATCGAACCCCCAGAAAATATCGGCGTCAAAGGAGGTGATCCCCGCATACACGGTGTCGTTGTCCTTTATGTAACAAAGGCTGTCGAAGCTGATCCAGTCCCGCCGCCAGCCTTGGTCGGCCAAAAAGTCTTTGTAGTTCCAGTGGTCCTCGACCTGGGATTTCCAATTATCAAACGAACGATCTTTTAATTTTCGTGTTTTAATCTGTAAGGCCATTTGGTTTTCTCCCTTTAGCTTAACTTGAAAATCCTTTGCGCATTTTTACTCATGATCTTTTCCCGCAATTCGGACGGCAATTTCAATCCTTCCACCAGACCTTTGCGGTAGGCAATGTATTCCTCGGCCCCCGGCCCCACAAAATCGGTGCCGAAAAGAATCCGATCCGGGGCGACCTGGTCGCAAATCTTCTGCATGGCCCACGGGTGTTGGCCGCATAACGTAATAATGATGTTGTTATACCGTTTGGTGGTCTCAAGAGCTTCTTGCCAATAAAAGAGAATCCCGCCATGCCCTAAAGTAAAGAGTGTCCCCGGAAACATTTCCGCCAGCAAACCAATTTGAGAAGGCAGAGAATAAGGAGGCGTCCCATCGTGAAAAACAATCGGCACACCATGCTCCCCTGCCATTCGGCAGATTTCATACATCTCCTCCCGAAAGAAACTTTCTCCCTGTACCCAGGGATGAAATTTGAATCCACATACCTTCAGTTTTTCCAGACATCGGCGAGCTTCACGAACGGCACGCTCGCCTTCCGATAAATGAACGGTCGCCAGAGGACTCATCCGATTCGGCACCTTGCCGCAAAATTCCACCAACCGGTCATTGCACTCGCTCACATCCCCCACTTTCCAAAGCACTTCATACCCCATAAGCAGAACATGGTCGATATTAAACCGATCCAGAATCTGTAAAAACGATTTATGATCCGAATTCATGGTAACCGGCCAATGGATATGGGTATCGATTATCATGCTGAATGCTCCTTCAATAGGCGAGTTAAATTCCCACCCAGCACCGCTGTCTGATGCTCCACCGGCAAGAGGCGCTTCATTTCCGACCATTCAAATTCAACGCTATTGAAGGGGTAACCGCTGCCGAAAATCCCACGGTCAAATCCGATCTGGTTTAACTTGACGACGAACCCCGGCGGACGGGCGAAGGACGATTCAATGTATATATTCGGGCACATCCGGCAAACCGGCACAACGTCCGTGCTGTAATCGGTCGCCCCGGAATGGCCCATGATAAAATTCAACTGCGGAAATCGACCGGCCAATAGGGCCAACTGCGAGGGCGCCCCGTGGCTGTGATGACCGGTGTGAAGGTAAACGGGCCGGTGAATTTTTTCATCCATTAATAATTGCAAAAGCGTGTCCAATTTCCGATCCGACAGCATCAAGCCCTGAACACCGGGAGAAAAGGCCGGCAGGCCCCCCCGTTCAAGTCCGCGAAGCAAGACTTGCCGGGCATTGGGGCGCCAGGGATTGACCGTGACGGCCGGAATAATGCGATCGGGATGCTCTCGCATTAAGGTTATCATCGCTTCATTTCCGGACTCGTTTTCCCAGGCAAAGCACTCATCGGGAGGAAAGGCAACGCACCGGGCAATGCCCAGGCGATCCATCCGTTCCAGTAATTTCAGGACGTCGTGTTGAGAATTTAAACCTAATTCTAGCTGACAGCATCCATCTATAGTTATCGTCATTCGCGTGGTTCCTTAATCCCCATTTTCCACTGTTTGAAAATCCGGAATCGCCTTCGTCGCCCCGGCGGCATAGTAGTAACCGGCCCCGATTCCCCGAAGCTCATCTTCCGTGGACACCCGGCTGATTTCGAATTTTGTTCTTCGGCCGGCGGCATGAAGGGTCCACCGGGGGATACGGCGAATCAATTCCTCCACCCATTCGGGCCGGTCCTTGAGCACATACCCGCCCAGGGCGACGTATTCCGGGTCCATGAGATTCATGACCAGCCCCAATCCCCACCCCAGCCGCTCCAGAATTTGCTCCATGAAGGCTCGGATATAACTATCACCCGAACACCAGGCCCGGCCGATTTCCTCCATCGCCTGACGGGGGGAACAGGCGGCCAACCGGCTTCGATCCAGACTGCACATGACCCCGGAATCCAGTTCCTCCAGAACGTGCTTATAGATCGCCGGGCCGCTGCAATAGGCTTCCAGACATCCCCGGCGCCCGCAGCCGCACAGGGGACCCGCCGGGTCCGCAATGATATGCCCCAGTTCTCCCGCCAAACGCGAGTGTCCTCGGAAAAGCCGTCCGGAAAAAATAGCGTGCGTGCTGATCCCGTCCCCGACATTAAACAACACCAGCGACCTAGGGGCCTGGCAGGTGAATTTTTGATATTCCGCTACCACCCCCGGTAAATGAACCAGCCGAACCGGAACATTCAACTCGGAAGAAAAAACATCCTGGGCCGTTTCATTGACCCACGGTAAGACCGAACTCATCAAAATGCGACCCTTTGTCTTCACCGCGTTGATGGATAACGCCAAACCCTCCAATTCGCCGCGGTTGACCCCTGAGGCGGATTCCACCCGTGATAAAATCTGGTCCACCAATTTCGCAGCCTCGACGGCCGTTTCCACCCGATCCAAATCCATTTTTTCCAAACATCTAATTTGAAGATCGGTACCGAGAAGACCCGCCACCAGTTGCGTACCATCAAATTGACAAGCCGCCACCGGTTTGGGAAGTTGAAGTTTGTAAATGGCCATCGGTCGTCCCCGAACCCCGGCTAAGGTCCCGCTTTTGGTAACCAAACCCACTTGGGCCAATCGTGACAAAATCCCCATCACCGTTGAAGCCGGCATGCCGACATATTGAACCAGCGCAGGTAAAGGGGCCTGAATTCGCATAGCCAGATAAGATAAAACCAATTTTTCAGAACGCTTTCTAGACTTCATATGATCCATAATAACACATAGATGATGTATATTTAAAATATATTATTCCATTATGGAATATATTTTGAAATACTATTTAAATAGGAGACCGATGCATGGGTTATAACTCAGATTTCTTGAACCAAACCAAAATTTGCAAAAGGCCGGTTAAATCTTTAACTCACAGGTGGCAATTTTCGCCTGACAGGGGCAATCCCAGGGCAATCGCATGAAAATATTTCACGTTATTCCTTCGGGTTGAATCCGAGGACTTTGAGCAGGTAGTCCCTCTGGTAGCCGGCCTTTCGCCGTTTTGTTTTAATC
>Ga0265292_1001191_pt1 | contig 24783 bp, 35 predicted proteins | sample Munlanlewell296A_FD_189080 | JGI IMG/M metagenome (GOLD analysis project Ga0265292, IMG submission 189080) | Leachate microbial communities from a municipal landfill in Southern Ontario, Canada - Leachate well 296A | ecosystem: Engineered > Solid waste > Landfill > Unclassified | place: Canada... | reverse complement strand
GCCGGCGTCGCGGGGTCGTACGACACATGGCCCTTCGAACGCGCGAAGGCGGTGGCGTCCGGGCCGACGAGGAGTATGTGCGGCGTCGCAAGCACATCTCGCGCGACGCGGATGGGATTCTTCACGTTCTCGATCGCGGCCACGGCGCCGGCTTCGAGGTCCCAGTCCATGAGCGCCCCGTCCATCTGGATCCGTCCGTCGACGCGCATCCGCGAGCCCGTGCCTGCATTGAGGCGGGGATCGTCCTCCATCACCACGATCGCCTCGACCACGGCGTCGAGGGCCCTTCCTCCGCGCTTGAGGATCCCGAGACCCTTGTTTCCCGCCACTTCCGCGGCATCCCGCACAGACGAGTCCGAGCCGGCTCCGCAATGAGTGAGGAGGAGTGGGCGCACGGTCCTCCCGCAGACAGGGGAACCATTTCAACGTTTCCTCAACGTGAGGTGCCGTGTGAGTGCTCGCCTTCGAGGTCCGCGACGAGCGCAACGACGCGCCGACGGAGGTCGTCGCGGATGGCCCGCAGCTGTTCCATCGTCTTGCCCGTGGCTCCGGGCACGGGCCAGTCGTCGTTCTTCCCCGCAATCCCGGGGGGACATCGGTCCAGGCAACCGAAGGTGACGACTCTCGACGCCCGTGCGACAAGGTCCGGTGTCACCTGGCGCGGCACCTTTGGACCCAGCGCGATGCCAATCTCGTCCAGGAGGACCAGGACGACCGGATTGATCGTCTCGCCGGCTTGCACGCCCGCGCTCTCCGCGCGCCAGTCGCCCGGTGCCATCGCGTTGAACAGGGCCTCGGACAGCACGCTACGAAACGTGTTCTCGACGCAGACGAAGAGGACGAGCCCCATCGGCCACGGCGAACGCGCCGCAGGGGAAGAATCTGGCGATGATCACCGCCCCGCCCGCGGTCCTCCCTGGAAATCCCGGCGCGTCCAATACGCACTGCGATAACCAGGCCGCAATCCTATATAACGCGGGGCGCGTCGATGAGATTGTGGCCGCCATCGAGGCTCATGGCCTCCTCAAGCGCTACGGTTCCGTGGAGGCCCTCCGCGGCATCGACCTGACGATCGAGAAGGGCGAGTTCTTCGGGCTCTTCGGGCCCAATGGCGCGGGTAAGACGACGATGCTTCGCATCCTCACGGGACAGCTGCGCCCCACCGCGGGCGAGGCCCGCGTGCTCGGCGTGGACGTGGTGCAGGAGCCGCTCAAGGTCAAGTCCCTCGTGGGGATCGTGCCCGAGGTCGAGTCGCCGCCATCGTACCTGAGCGCCTACGAGTACCTCTACTTCGTCGGCCGCGTCCGGAAGCTCGACGGCCTCGACGCCCGCGTGGGCAAGTGGCTCGAGTTCTTCGACCTGCAGGACGAGCGGGACACCCTCTGCAAGGACCTGTCCAAGGGGACGCGGCAGAAGCTCATGCTCGCGGCTGCGTTCATCCATGAACCCCGGTTGGTCTTCCTCGACGAGCCCTTCATCAACCTCGACCCGATCTACCAACGCAAGCTGCGCGACCACCTCGAGGACTACGTCGCCTCGGGTGGGACCGTCTTCATGGCCTCCCACCTCCTGGACATCGCCGAGAAACTCTGCGATCACGTGGCGGTGATCCGAGACGGCGCGGTCATCGCGACGGGGACCGTGGATCAGATCCGCGGGGTCGAGTCGGACCTGGAGGCCGCCTTCCTCCGCCTCGTCGGGGCCCGCCCATGACCTGGCTCCTGCGGATGATGCTGAAGGAGGAGTTCCGGGTCCACGCAACGTACAGCGGGAAGACGATGTTCTTGACATTCCCGCTCATCATCGTCGTGTTCGCGTTCGCAATCGCGGTCACGAGCGGCAAGCTCCTCGCCTACACGCCCCTCGCGGACGCGATCCTGCTCCTGCACCTGAGCGTCTTCCTCTACGGGATGAGCGTGGGCGCCTTCGGGTTCCTCGGGCGGCAGTACCTGGAGCGGAAGAACGGGACGAGGAACTACATCGTGACGATGCCCGGGATTCTTCCGATGCGGCTGCGGGAGACCTTCCTGGGCATGTACGTGCGGGACGCGATCTTCTACGTGGGGTTGCTCCTCGCTCCCGCCACGGCGGGCCTGCTCCTCTCCGTGCCCATCACCCACTTCCGCCTCGCCTCCATCGCAATCTTGTTCGGCGCCGCCTTGCTCTCGTTCCTGCTCGGGATGTCTCTGAGCTTCTTCGTATCCACGCTGTACATGCGGTCTCGCGTCGGATTCGGCGCCTCCGTGGCCGTGGTATCGACGCTCTTCGCCGCCTCGGGGGCCCTCCACGCGATCCCGGTGTCCTGGATCCTCCCGGGACTCGCGGCCCACGACCTGCTGCCGCCCTTTGCCGTCAACCTGTCTCTCGCCCTCACCTACATCGCGCTGAACCTGGCCACCGTAGCCCTCCTCGTAGGAGGCGCCGTGGCGCTCGTGCCCGACCGGTACGAGCCGCCCGCGGCGGTGGCCCGCCAGGAACTTCCGAGGATGGCGGACCGCTTCGCCCGCTTTCCCCGCTACGGCACGCTCCTCGCGAAGGAGCTCGTGGACCTGAAGCGGAGCGGCACCCTCGTCAAGATGTTCTTCTCGTTCGTGGCCCCGCTGCTGTTCCTCTCCTTCACCGCGTGGTTCGTGCGCTACGGGTTGCAGGTGCCTGTGGGCTTCAACACCGTCTTCTACGCGGTCATGGTGGGCTTCTTCGGCGTGATGCTCTACAACTGGTTGAACAACATCGACGCGGTGGACTACATGGCCACCGTCCCCGTGTCCGTCCCCCAGGTCATCCGCACGAAGCTCCTTACGTTCCTGATGATGACCTCATGGATCACCGTCGGCTTTGTCGTCGGGATCGCGTGGCTCAACGGCGACACGAGGCTCCTGTGGCTCGCAATCCCCGTGGCCCTGATCACCTCGGTCTACATGGTCACGATGACCGCGTACCTGACGGGCCTGCGGACGAACTCCTTCCTCTTCGACCCGGCGGTCCTGGCACGGTTCACGATCATGTCCATGCTGCCGGAACTCTGCCTGACGATCCTGTCCTTCACCTTGGACCGGGACATGATCCTCACGGTCATGGGCATCCTGATTGTCCTCGCGGTCCTCGCCGGAACAACGTATATCTTGCTCGAGGGCATAGAGGCGAAGTGGCGCGGCTCCGAGTTCGGCGATTGAGTCGCGCGGTGTCGGACCCATGGACGGCCCAACCCTGTTCCGCCGCGCGTTCCATGTGGCCTCGCCGCTCTTCCTCGCCTACTACATTCTGCCGGATACCATCGGCGGCAACGTCTCGCGGACGAGCGCGGCCCTCCTGTTCCTCGGGACGGCGGGATGCGTGGAGATCGCGCGCATCGCCCTCGGGGTCAAGCTCTTCGGCATGCGACGCTACGAGGGGAATCGTGTCTCCGCATACGCCCAGGGCATGCTGGGCCTCGCCTTCGGCCTATTCGTGATCCGAGACCCGAGGATCGTGGTGCCCGTCTTCCTGGGCATGGCGTGGATCGACCCCCTCTCCGCCTACTGCCGCAAGAGCGGGCGCTCCCGCGTCATTCCCGCGTGGGCGTACTTCCTCCTATTCCTGGGAACCGTGATCCTGATGAACGGCTTTCTCCCGCCCGACGCCGTCCTCGTGTCGGCTGTGGCCACCGTGGCCGCAATCCTCGTCGAAGGCCCCAAGATCCCGCAGGTGGACGACGACCTGCTCATGCAGGTCGTGCCCATGACGGTCCTCTTCGTCCTCGTCGCGGCCCTTGGCCTGTGACCCGGGTCACTTCAGGACTTCGAGCTTCCCGAAACGGCCCGCGCTGACCTGAAGGTTCCCGCGCCACTCGCGCGCCCAGCCGTTCGTGATCCGGATGCGGTCGTTCACCTGGACCCGCCCAATCTCGTCGTTCCACAGGCTCACGGAGACCTCCAGGCCCTCGTCGTCCAGGGCCTTTGCGTCGCAGACCTTTCCCGAGGAGCCCGAGCGCGCGGTGAAGTCCCGGGCCGAACCCTTCTCGCGGATCGTGAGCTCGATCACGTCGACCTTGCTCTCCGCCCGGAGGTCCTTCGCCTTCATCGGATCGGGAATTCCATCGCGGCCGGCGAGATAAGAACCTTCGTATCTAGGACCAGTCCTTCTGCAGGGATCCTTTTGCAGGGATGGCGCGGCCCTACCAGGGGACCGTTGGTTGCAAGAGAAGAAGAGGTTCTTCGTTTGACAAGCCCTGACACGCCGAAATTCTTTCTCGCCTTCAAATAAAACTTATAACCGCCCAGGCCGATACCGCGGGAGTCGATAATTTGAATCGGATTAAAGTTGTCAGTGAAGTGGCGGAGCTGGTCCCCATCCTCCGCGCCGTGGACACCGAGGTGAAGAGCAGCGTCTTCAAGGAGGTCACGGCGAACTGGCAGACCGCGAAGCAGATCGAGGACAAGTTCGGCAAGGACGGCCTCGATGCCCTCCGGTTCTTCGAGAAGATGAAGCTCGTCGAGACGAAGTGGCAAACGAGCCCGACGATGATCCCCGAGAAAGCGTACCACGCCTTCTACTCCTCGTTCCACATCAACGCCACCGCGCCCGTGCAGGAAATCTCCGACGTCCTGCACGCCGCGATGATGTCGCCCGAGGACTACGCCAAGATCGAGGAGACCATCTATGACATGGTGGGGACCGAGGGCAAGTTCTCTGGGGACGTGGCGGAGGCCCTCAAGGTCACCCAGACGAAGCTCAAGGCCCTCGTGAAGCGCTCCCCCCGCCTCGACTTCCGAGGGCATCGAATCCTCCGGTTCGAGGACTGAGCCGTGATCACGGTCCTCCGACTCGGGCACCGCCCAGCCCGGGACAAGCGCGTGACGACCCATGTCGCCCTCGCCGCGCGAGCCTTCGGCGCGGACCGGATCCTTGTGAGCACGAAGGATTCCGCACTCGAGAAGACCGTGAACGAGGTCGTGCGTCGCTTCGGCGGTCCCTTCGAGATCGAGACCGGCATAGCGTGGCGGAGAGTCTTGAAGGACTGGACTGGGGCGAAAGTCCACCTCACGATGTACGGGCTGCCCGTCGACGAGGTCCTGCCCAAGATCCCGAAGGACGATGTCCTCATCATCGTCGGCGCAGAGAAGGTCCCCGCAGATGTATACCGCCTCGTGGACTTCAACGTGGCCGTGGGGAACCAGCCCCATTCGGAGGTCGCGGCCCTCGCGGTCTTCCTCGATCGACTCCTCGAGGGAAAAGGGATTCGCCACGAGTTGGAGGGTCGCCTCCGAATCCGCCCCAGCGCACGGGGGAAAGACGTCATCGACCGAGGGCGATAGGCAGAGAACCTTTATGGAGGACGGGTCGAATCAAAAGCGCCGTGCGCGTCCAGCGGCTTGCCGCCCTCCTCTTCGTGACCGTCCTTATCGCCCTCCTCGCGCCCGTGCGTGCCGAGTCCTTGGACCGGCCCAGCCTCACCGTCGGAGATTATTGGACTTACCGTACGAACACGAGTTTCGAGGCGGGGTTCGATCTGCTCGGGCAAGTCACCTCTTCCGTGACGGCGGGGGAATCGGCGACGGTCCTGAACGTGCCGCAGGACGTGTTCCGCGTGGTCCTGAACGGGAGCGGGACCATCTCGGGCCAGGTCTCCGGTCCCGTCGGTACCGGCTCCGTGAGCGGAACTTGGATCGTCACGGGAGAGGAACTCCTCGAAACGGATCAGCTCAAAACGGTCTCGAGCGTCCTGGATCTCTCCGTCGACGGGCTGTTCCAGGGCGTCGTGCCCTTCAGCATCCGCGCGACGAACACGACGACGTACCACGTCGTCTTCGACGGCTGGCGATTTCCGGTTTCCGTGGGCAGCAGCGGTGCCGTCAACCTGTCGTACGTCTACACACAGGACTTCTTCGCCTTCGGCAACCAGAGTCACGCGAGGGGCGCGGGGAACCTTACGCTGACCTATTCCATGGGAAACGGGATCTCCCTGGACACGCCGGCTGGCCGCTTCACCGCCTATCCGATCCGCGAGGCCTGGCCCGACGGGACTTACGACGAAAGGTACTTCTCGGCTGCGGTCGGGAACGACGTGAAGACCGAGAGCTACAACGGCACGGGTGTGCTTGTATCCACTGCGATCCTCCAGTCCTATCGATACCAGGTCTTGGAGCCGGCCCGATTCCTCGGGCTCACCCTCGTGGAGTGGGGCCTCCTCGTGCCGATCCTCGCAGGCGTCGGTATCGTGGGGATTGTCCTCTGGCGACGCTCGAGAAAAAAGCGGGTCCTTCCGCCGTCGCTCCGCGAGCCGCCGACCTGATCACATCAGGTCTTCGAGGTCCGTAAAGACGTCGGGCAGCTTGATCTTCAGAATGTGCCGCGTGGTCTTCGGCGGGAAGGGATCGTTGGCCAGACCCCTCCGAATCACTTCGTCTTTGCGCACCTCTTGGACGACCGCATCCGGCCACGTCTTCAGGTCGATGATGTCGGAGAAGTAATCGATGACGTAGGCGGGAATGCGGCGGCAACCCAGGGCCTTCAGGGCCGCGAAGCGGTGATGTCCGTCCAGGATGACGAAGTGCTCGCCCGCCACGAGGATGGGTCGCTTGACATAGCCATCTTCCCGGATCTCGTCCATCGTGCGTTCCAAGAGGTCCGGCTGGATCTGCTCGTGGCAATGGAGCAAACCGACGTCCAAGAGCTCGAACCGCGCTCCGGGCTTCGTCCGCATCGCCACACCCGCGCGACCCATGGCCCGCGCATGGGATGGTGCGAGAATAAACCTGTCGTAAGCAAACGATGGAACTATCGTGGCGCGGGAGCTGCGACGGGTGCGGCGCCGCGCTTCGCCGTCACGCGCTTCGGGAAGTACCGCAGCACGACGATGTCTCCCACGCTCTGCACCCAGCGGTACGGGACGCTCACCGCGCGGCTCCCTTCCACGAGGAGCGGGTTCGTCTCCCCGACGAAGATGCCGTCGACGGATCCGTTGTCCACGTCCACGACCAAGTTGTTCACGTTTCCCAGGAAAACCCCGTTGTGGGTGTAGACCTGGAGACCGATGATCTCAGAGATTTCTCCGAGCAACGACTCACCATCCCTTCTGGAGAGGACGTATTCGGGGTTTCGCTCTTAAACGCTTCGGTAGGAGCGGTTTGACAAAGGAGACTAAGGGGAACGCCCTGAAGTTACAGGGAGCAGTGAGCCTCGCCCCGGCCTCAAATTCCCCATATACAACCCTTTTCTTCATCCCGATTGCTACGGCATCCGTCCGCCTGGAGAGGATGTACGCCATACCCTGCTGCCGCTGCGGCGCACCGCTTGCGTATCCCTACCGCTACTGCTCTCAGTGCGGCGCAACACAGCCGATCACCACACCAGTGTCGCAGGCATACCTCCCGCCCGCCTACTATCCGCCGGCACCCGGCGGGACGAGCGACAAGCTCGCCGTCATCGTCGTCCTCGTGATTGCCCTGATTGGCCTAGGCACCGGGGCGCTCGTGTACCTCATCCTCCAGGGATCCATCGAGGTACCGCCTCGGCCCACCGTGACCTTCGGCCTTCCGACTTTCGTGGGATCGGCGGTTCAAGTTCCTGTTGCCAGTGTGAACGTCGTTGCGGGGCCATCGAACTACCGCGTGAATCTGGGGATTGGCGGCGTCTTCGGGAGTTCCGTGCCGATGCCCACCTCTGCGGAAGCCTTTGCCTACGTCGCAATCGGTGGCACGACCTATGCCGTTACCTGGGTGGACGCGAACGGTTACGTGGATGCGGGAGATTCCTTTGTCCTCCAGGTGTCCCTCGGATTCCTGTCCTGCCCGTCCGCCATCGCCGCCTCCTTCCTGCTGTGGCAAGACGCATCCAGCCTGGCCTCTATCTCCTTCGACTGGCCTTGCGAATCCCCGCCGATCGTGACCTTCGCGACCCCGTCTCCGGTCGCGGGCACGGAAATCATCACGGTCGCGAGCGCGTCGTCCGCCTCGGCGCCATCAAACTACTACGTGAGCCTCGAGGTCAACGTCACGGCCGGGGTCACCCTTGCGATGCCCACCTCCAGCGGCAACCCGGTGGCACTGGCGATTTACGGCTATCCCTTCGTTTTCACGGTGACGTGGACAGACATCGGCGGTGAGGGGACCCTGAATGGCGGCGACTCCTTCATCGTCGGTTATTCCGGCGGAGCTCTCCCAGGTAACACCTCCTACACCTTCTCTCTTCTCTGGCAGAAGGTGAATCTGGTTGCCAACACGACATGGTTCACGAATTGAGGGACTTCATGACAATCCTTTTCAGCCCGAATGCCATGTTCCGGTCTGCGTCGTGGAGGTGAGCGGTTGGCCGTCTGTATCCGATGCGGAGCCATGCAGGACGCGTCCGACCGATTTTGTCCCCGGTGTGGTAACGCGATGACGCAGACCCCCGTTGCCCCGGCCGCCCCACCGGGTTATGCGGTCCCGCCAGGATACCCATACTACGCTCCGCCCCCGAGGCGCGACAACCTGGTGTGGATCATCGTCATCGTTGTGATCCTCATCGTCGCGGTCCCGGTGATACTCGCAGCGGTCCTCTACACGATGACGTCCGGCTTGATCAGCGGCCCCGGGCCGAGCAAGCCGGTGGTCGCCTTCGCTACTCCGATGCCCGTAGGTCTGGGCGATCAGCTGACCGTTGCGAGCGTGTCGCAAGCGGCCGGACCGGCGAACTACCGGCTGAACCTTGGCGTGAGCGGAGTGACAGGTGCCGTCGTCGGCATGCCGCCCACCGGCGGCAGTCACGTCGTCCTAGCCGTCGGCAGCCAGTTCTACCGCGTGAACTGGACGGACATTGGCGGCGAAGGCACGCTGAGTGGAGGGGATTCCTTCACCGTCACCCAGACGAACGTCGTGGGCACGACTTACGTGCCTCTTCCCATCGCCTCGAGCTTCATCTTCTACCTGCTCTGGTCCGACGGCAGCCAGATCTCCACCGTCAGCTTCCAGACTGCGTGAAGGACAGCGGCGGCATCAAACGATGTGGGCCGCGATGTCCTCGAGCTCGCGGTCGCAGAATTTGCAGAAGACCCGGAGCGGGTTCTTCGAGCGCACGACGAACTCGGACTCCACGGGCTCCTTGGCGTTGGAGATGCAGTTCGGGTTCCCGCACCTCAGGATCCCCACCGCGCGGTCCGGCAAGGCCACCCGGTGCTTCTCCGCCACGTTGTAGTTGCGGATCACGTTCACGCTGGCCGTCGGGGCGACGAGAGCGATCTTGTCGATCTCCCGCGCCGCCAGCTCCCGGTCCTCCACCTTGACGATGTCCTTCCAGCCCATGGCCTGGCTCGGGACGTGCATGGCCACGGTGACCGTGGAGGAGACCGCGTCGCCAATCCCCAGGATCTTGAGGACCTTGAGCGCCATGCCCGCCGGTATATGGTCGATGACCGTCCCGTTCTTGATCGGGGTGACGCGGAGCTCTCTCATGCCGCACCTCCGAGGATGAGCTGGAGGAGGGCCATCCGCACCGGCACGCCGTTGAAGGCCTGTTTGAAGTAGAGGGAGTGCTTCGTGCGGTCCACGTCGGGCGCGATCTCCGTGAGCCGCGGGAGCGGGTGCATGATGATCAGGTCCCTCTTCGCCTCCCGCAACAGGTTGGCGTCGATGCGGTAGGTGCCCGCGACCTTCTCGTATTCCTGCGGATCCGGGAACCGCTCCTTCTGGATGCGGGTCACGTACAGGACGTCGGCGTCGCGGATCACGTCCTCGAGCCGGTGGGTAATCTTCAGGGAGAGCCCCTTCTCCTTCACGACTTCGACGATCTCCCGGGGCATCTCGAGGGTGGGCGGGCTGACGAAGGTCAGGTTCGCCCCGAACTCTGCGAGGGCGTAGGTCAGGCTATGCACCGTGCGTCCGTACTTCAGGTCGCCCACGAGGGCCACGTTCTGGCCGCTGAACCCGCCCTTCTCGTCCCAGATCGTGTACAGGTCCAAGAGGGTCTGCGTGGGATGCTGTCCGGCCCCGTCGCCCGCGTTGATCACAGGCTTCTCCGTGAACTCCGCGGCCAGGCGGGCGGCGCCTTCCTGGGGATGGCGGAGCACGATGGCATCGCTGTAGGCCTCGACCATCCGGATGGTGTCCGCGAGGGTCTCGCCCTTCTGGACCGAGGTGCCCTCGGCGCTGCTGAACCCCAGGACGCGCCCGCCGAGGCGGTTCATCGCGCTCTCGAAGGACAGCCGCGTCCGCGTGGACGGCTCGTAGAATAGGGTGCCCAGGATCTTCCCTTCCAGGGCCCGGGACGCCTTCCTGCCCAGCGCGATGGGCACCATCCTGCGGGCCGTCTTCAACACGAGCTGGATGTCCGCCCGCGACAGGTCGCGGATGGACAGGATGTCCCTCCCCCGGAAGCCTGACATCGGGCCCCATATTCCGAGGACCGATTTAAAGGATACCCGAGGCTGGACGGACAGGAAATGCGGGGCGCGTTCCGTTCCCGGCCCGCCCGGCGCCCCTCACGGCTTCGGTTCCTTCCGCCCCAACTGGATGACGTTCGTGGGCAGGATGATGAGCCCGCCCTCCGTGTCCATGTACTTCTTCCAGTCCCGGGTGTTCTGCTGGGCCTGCTTCGCCCGCTCGACGGCGATCGTGGCGACGACCTTCTTCACCACGTCGTCCACGTCGACGCCGAGAATCTCCCGGAACAGGTACTTCATGCGGTCGGGGTCCATGGAGAGATGACCTATCGAAAGAGGCGATATAAAACGAAATTGTCAACGGTCTCAATCCTGAGAGGGACCGCGGGTCCGTCGGACGTTGGCAGCATGGCGTCCTTTGTCAAAGGGGGAGACCGGCGCTCCGAATCGGGACGGCATGTCCCCTCGCGAGTGGGGTAAAGAAAGAGGCAGGACGAGGGGTTCTCGGTCCTGCCTGTGGGTTGTGGAGGAGGGGTTATTGGTAGAGGTTGGGTTCGACGACGTCGACCGCTTTCCAGTCGCCGCCGAAGTCCTTCGTGGTGCCGGTCGCCATCTGGAACCGCACGCGCAGGCGCCCGTTCTCGAAGAAGATGTACGCGTTCTTGAGTTGGGACATGTAGAGCGAGATCCGCTTGCCCTTCTGCGTCAGGGCCCGCTCCGTGCAGCGGATGAGCCCGGCGCGCTCGAGAGAGTGGATCCGCCGGTAGCACGCGGCGATCGGGATCCCGTACTCGCGGCTCAAGTCGATGGCCGACTTGGGCTTCTTGAACGTCGCCACGAGGATCTTCGCCGAGTACTCGTCGGTCACGAGCCTCGACGCTTCAAGAGGGTCCATACGTTCTTCCTCCTCGGTTCTAGTGGAATCGAGGAGTGCGATGGTATATGAACCGCGGAGAGGCAATTATCCGCAATGATTCTCAAATACGAAAATACGTGACTTGCCCTGACGTAGACTCAGCCGCCGCAGCAGCCGCCTTCGCTCCCGCCACAGCCGCAGCTGTCGCCGCATTCGCCCCCGTGCTCCTTCCGGAGCATGGGGAGGACGACCGTCTCCTGGGGCGGAGCCGGTTTCTTCTTGCTGCCGAGCATCTCGATGACGGAGCTCATGTTCTCTCAACCCTCGTGTAGCGGAGTTTAGGTACTTCTAAATGTCGTCACGCGAGGTGCTTCTTGACACGTTCCTCGAACGCGTTGCGGGGCATTGCGCCGACGACCTGGTCCACGAGCTTCCCGGCCTTGAAGAACAAGATCGTGGGGATGCCCATGATCATGAACTCCTGGACCTTCTTCGGGTTCTCGTCGCTGTTCACCTTCGCGAAGGTGACCTTGCCCGCGTACTTCTTCGCGAGCTCCTCCACGGTCGGGGCGATCGCGCGGCAGGGCGCGCACCAACCGGCCCAGAAGTCCACGACGACATAGGGATTCTCCTTGACGACCTTGTCGAATTCGGCATCGGTCACATGGATAGGCTTGTCCGCCATGACTTGCACCGTCGCAGCCGGCTACAGGTCGGTCGAATATAAACTTCGGCGCAAACCGGTTTGAGCAACGGATGCGCGAGACTTCACGCGCGCAAATCCGGTGCGGCGATCCGCGCCGCCTGCCGGGCGGATCCGCGTGCCGCTCACATCCGCAATGCTCATATAGAAGTACTAGCTTAGGATAGACGGATTCTCATGATGGGCAACCAGCCAATCCTCATCCTTCGAGAGGGGAGCGAGCGGGAGAAGGGTAAGGGCGCCGCGTTCAACAACATCGCCGCTGCGAGGGCGGTGGCCGACGCGGTGAAGTCCACCTTGGGCCCGAAGGGCATGGACAAGATGCTCGTCGACTCCATGGGCGACGTCACGATCACGAACGACGGCGTCACAATCCTCAAGGAGATCGACGTCGAGCATCCGGCGGCCAAGATGCTCGTCGAGGTCGCAAAGACGCAGGACGACGAGGTCGGCGACGGGACCACGAGCGCGGTCGTCCTCGCGGGCGAGCTGCTCAAGGAGGCCGAGAGCCTGATTGAGCAGGAGGTCCACCCGACGATCATCGTGAACGGCTACCGCATGGCGGCGGCCGAGGCGGTGCGCCTACTCCAGAACCTCGCCTTCACGGTGAAGCGGGACGACAAGGCCATGCTGAAGGCCATCGCCGCCACGGCCATGTCCGGCCGGAGCGTCGGCGACCACGTGGACTTCCTCGCGGACATCGCAGTCCACGCTGTGCAGGACATCGTCGAGGAAGTCGGGGGCAAGCTCCGCGCGGATGTGGACAACATCTTGGTCCAGAAGAAGCACGGTGGGAACATGCGGGACAGCGAACTCATCCAGGGCATCGTCCTCGACAAGGAGCGCGTGCATCCGCGCATGCCGAAGTTCGTCCGAGGGGCGAAGATCGCCCTCGTGAACCGGGCCCTCGAGGTCAAGAAGACCGAGGTCAGCGAGGAGATCAAGATCCGCGACCCGAAGGGCCTCCAGCGCTTCCTCGACGAGGAGGAGAAGAGCCTGAAGTCCCTCGCGGACAAGATCAAATCGTCCGGTGCCAACGTGGTCCTGTGCCAGAAGGGCATCGACGACCTCGTTCAGCACTTTCTCGCGCAGGCGGGAATCTACGCCGTGCGCAGGGTCAAGGAGAGCGACATGAAGAAGCTCGCCAAGGCTACGGGCGGACGCAGTGTCACGAACCTGGACGACCTGACGGCGAAGGAACTCGGCCGCGCGGAACTCGTCGAGGAACGCAAGGTCGGCTCCGACGACATGACCTTCGTCACGGGCTGCAAGAGCGCGCGGGCCGTATCCATCCTCGTCCGCGGAGGTACGGAGCACGTGGTGGACGAAATCGAGCGCACCCTCCATGATGCGCTCCGGGTCGTGGCGGCCGCGATCGAGGACGGCAAGGCTATCCCCGGCGGCGGCGCGACGGAGGTCGAGCTGTCCCTCGCCCTCAAGGACTACGCGGCCACCGTGGGCGGCCGGGAGCAGCTCGCGATCGAGAAGTTCGCCGTGGCCCTCGAGGTCATCCCGCGCACGCTCGGCCAGAACGCGGGCCTCGACCCGATCGACGTGCTCATCAACTTGCGGTCCGAGCACGGGAAGCGGGGCGGCAAGTCCATGGGCGTGAACATTGAGACAGGCAAGCCCCAGGACATGGTCAAGGCCAACGTGATCGAGCCCCTCCGCGTGAAGACCCAAGCCACGGAGAGCGCCACGGAAGTGGCGAGCATGATCCTGCGCATCGACGACGTCATCGCGTCGAAGAAGTCGCCGACTCCGCCTCCGGGAGCCGGCGGCCACGAGGGCGGCGGTATGGGTGGAATGGGCGGCATGCCCGGCATGGGCATGTAAGGCTGGCTCACTCACTCAATGAAGGAGGGGCCGTCAGGCGGACCGCGATCCGTTCGCGGAGCTCGCGGGCGACCTCGTCCGACCATTTTCCGATTCCGATCTGGACGATCTCCGTCCAGGCAGTCCCCTTTCCTCGTTCCTCCCGATAGGGTGCGGCGCGCAACAGGAAGCGGGCAGCCACGCCATCCACATGAACCAGGCGCGGCAGGCGGCTCGACCGGGACGGGGTCACCTCGATGTGGGTCTTGTGGCCCATCTCCTCCAGCGCGCTCCGGACGGACTGCTCGACGTCATCCATGGATCGTTCGACGAGGAGGCTGTAGCTCGCCGCTCCCCGCGAGCGGATCCGGGGGAGGGCGAGCAGGACGGTGAAGATCAGCAAGAAGACCCCAATGGCCAGGAGCAGGTCCGCCATGGCCGCTTCGTCCGCGCCCCCGACGATCACGACGAGCATCCCGACGAGGAAGACCACCATCGCGGCACCCAGGAAGACCGCACCGAAACGCAGGTCGTTCATGTAGGCCCACGGCGCGGGAGGAGTCTCATCCATCCTACGGTTCCTCCACAAGGAGGCTCCCGAACTTCCCGCGGGTGACCTCGAGTCCGAAGTTCGTTCGCTTGACGAAGCAGTCGATGGCCCGCACGGTCTTGCCAGCAGCGACCTTACCCTTCTCCACGAGGGCCACGTCCTCGTCCCAGAGCGGGAAGCGACAGTAACCGCTGTCATCCTTGAGGTCCAGATTCACCACACGCCCCGAGGTCCCGTCCTGGCGGGTGAAGGTCCGAACGGGCGAGAGCCCGACGATCCTGGCCCGCAGATTCGCCTCCATGCCCTCCTCGAGGTCCGCAATCCGCGTGAACGAGGCAACGCTCCCGCCGAGCCGCTCCACGACGAGCATGGCGGCGGTGTCTCGGTCTAGGAGCCCGCCCCACTCCGCGATCGCCGCGTCGATCTGGGCGTCGAAGGCCTCGGGACTCACCCGGTCCTTCACCTTCTCGTAGTAGGGGCGCCGCACGAACCCGACCATGGCGGGGTTCCTCCAAAAGCTTTGCCTCTCCGCACGGGAGAGAAGGGTCGATACCAAGCATTCTTGGACTTCCGCCGGGCTGCCCGGCGCGATGGCTGCCGAAGCGGTGTCGGCGCCTTACGAAGGTTTCCGCCAAGGCCCCTGCCGCATCCGCGGCTACTGCCTGCAGGACGAGGGAAACCGCCTGAGCCTGGCCTTCGAGCCATGGTTCGTGGAATCGGAGGATCTCTGTGCGGTCCCCTGTCTTCGCCTGGAGTTACGCAAGAGGGAGGACCGGATCGTCCTCGAGCGGTTCGTCGTGTGCGACGCAGGCCAGGAGACGTGCGTGGACTTGGAGGCCGCCCACGACGCCATGCAAATCTGAATAGACTACGTGTCGTCCTAGCTTGGGGCCCGGGCTCGCAGGAGGGCGCCCGCGATCGCGTCCCGGAAGGCGGCAAGGGCCTTGCGGTCCCTCGAGCGGGGCAGCAGGAAGACCGTGGATCGCGCAGGATGGGGAGAGCCCGCCCCTCCGCTCGTGGAATAGAACCACCCGACCGTGCAGGCGGGGTCCGAGACCTCGAGGACCGCGGAGCACGTTCGGAAGACGCCTTTCCGCTCGTTCACGGGTTCGATCCTGCGCGAGGCGGTCGCGTCCCGGACCGCGCGCTCGACGGTGGCCTCGTCCACAGGGGCCTGGAACGCCCACACGGGCCGGGCGACGTAGTACACGTAGACAATGACGAGAGGTGCGGCGGACGCCAGCGCGGTGAAGAGGCCCGTCAGCTCCATGTCGTAGGTGTTCCAGAAGTGGACGGCCAGATAGGTGAAGGCGATGAGGGAGACGAAGAAGAGGAGCAGGGCGCTCCCGGGGACGCGCTTGGTCCACGTCGGGGAGGCGGCGGGCGCGGCCACGGGGGACCCTCACTTCAGCCGGATCGTTTCAAGGTTCATTGGGGCGCGCGCCTCGATGCCGAACTTCTTGTACAACCCCGACGCGAGGTCCGCGCACTTGTACTCCTCGCCGTGGTTCACGATGATCCGTTCCGGTCGAGGCTCCATCGTGCCCACGAAGTTCAGGAGCTGCAGGCGGTCCGAGTGTCCGGAGAAACCGTCGATCGTCTCCAGGTCCATCTTGATCTGCAGGGTCAGCGGCTGCCCGCGGTCGTTCAAGGTGATCTCGCGGGCATCGCGCTGGATTCTTCGGCCGAGGGAGCCCTCGGACATGAACCCGACGAAGACGAGGGCATGGAGCGGGTTGTCGGCCCAGGCCTTGAAGTATTCCAGGACGGGCCCCCCGGACATCATGCCGCTCGTCGCGAGGACGATGCATGGCTCCACGTCGTCGCAGATGTTCGCCCGCATGTCGGCGGTCTCGACGCGCTTGAAGGAGGGGGACAGGAAGGGGTTCTCGCCGCTCTGGAAGATCTCCGTGCGGAGCTGGGTGTTCAGGTACTCCGGGTACGCGGTGTGGATCGCGGTTGCTTCCCAGATCATCCCGTCCAGGTAGATCGGCGCCTCCGGGATCTGGTGGTTCCGCATCGCGTCCTCAAGGACGAGCATGACCTCCTGCGAGCGGCCGACGGCGAAGACGGGGACGAGCATCTTCCCGCCGCGGTTCAGGACGCGCCGCGCGATCTCCTTGATCTGTTGGGCCGCCTCGTGCCTCGACGGCTGCACATCGTGGTAGCCGCCGTAGGTCGACTCGAGGACGAGCGTCTCGAGGCGCGGGAACTTGTTCACCGCCGGGTTGAAGAGCCAGGTCTTCTCGAACTTGATGTCTCCCGACATGGCGACGTTGTACAGGCCGTCCCCGATGTGGAAGTGCGCGAGGGAAGAGCCGAGGATGTGGCCCGCGTTCTGGAACGTCAGCCGGATGTCGGGGGCGATGTCCGTGGTCTCGCCGTACTTCAGCGGGATCGTGTTGGCCACCGCCTGGCGGACGTTGCTCGAGTCGAAGGCGGACTTGCGGGCCTCGCCCATGGCCACCTTGATGAAGTCGAGCTGCAGGAGAGACATGAGGTCCCGCGTCGGCGGGGTCGTGTAAATCGGCCCCTGGTATCCGTACTTGTACAGGGCGGGGACCAGCCCGGAATGGTCGAGGTGGGCGTGAGTGATTACGACCGCATCGATCGAGTCGAGAGGCATGACCTCCGGCGCGTTTAGGTACGGCGAACCGTTGTCTTCAGAGATGAGGACGCCGCAATCGATGAGGACCTTCGACTCTCGCGTGCTCAGGAGAGCGCAGGACCGACCGACCTGACGGAAGCCTCCGAGGGCGGTGATTCGCACGTAGTTCTCCCCGGTGGGCGTCTCTCGCGCGAGGCGTCGGCCCACCTGCTTGAGGAACACGCTCCGTTCCTCGTTGATGGTCCGCAGGTACTGGCGGATCTCCTCGACGGTCTTCGACGGGATCGGCGGCGTGCGGACGACCTTGGGCGCCCACCCGATCTTCTTCTTGACCTCGTTGAGGACCTGCCCGTGCCGCCCGATGACCATGCCGGGGGACAGGGCTTCAATCTGAACCTCGCCCGTCTCCGCCTCGAAGTAGATGCCAGTGATCTGGGCCTCGGGCGGGATGACCTCGCGGATCACCTTCTCCGCGTCCTCGGGTTTGGCCAGGAGGGAGGGATCCGGGCGGACGACGATTCGGCGGCGCAGCTGCTGCGCGATCTCACGGACCAGCTCGTTGCTCTCCGCGAAGACTTCCATGTTCTTCGTGTAGATGACAATCGTCGGTCCTTCGAAATCGATCTGGGTGATCTCCACATGGTCGGGGACCACCTTCTTGACGACGCTCCTCGCGTCGCTCAGAATGTCTTCGATGCTCATCGTATATCACATCGACCCGAGCCCAGGGAGGGCGCTCAGGTCAGTTTCATGGCAGCTTTGCGCTTCTCGACTTCCTTGTCGTCTAGGAGCTTGAACCCGTCCTTCGTGATGATCGCAACGTCGATGCCTTCACCGCTGGCCGCGTCCCGCTTCATCGAGGCGGTGATCGCCCGGACCGCGAGGTCCGCGCCCTGGTCCACCATGATGTCTTCCTTGTAGTGGTCTTCGAGGACGCCGTAGACGAACGGGCTCCCGGAGCCCGTGGAGACGAACTTGTCCGGCAGGGATCCGCCCGCGGCGTCGATCGAGTACACATGCCCGCCATTGCGGTCCACGCCGCCAATCAGGAGCTGGACCCAGTAGGGGAAGTAGCGGCTGCCCGAGAGGATGTTCGCGGTGAGCGTGGCGCAGGCCTCCACGGACATCTGGCTGTTCCGCCGCATCTTGTAGAGCTCGACCTCCGCGGTGATGTACCGCGAGAGCGTCTGCAGGTCTCCGACCAAGCCGGCGGTCGTGAGCCCGAGGTTGTCGTCGAGACGGTAGACCTTCTTCGTCTTCTTGTGGGCGATCAGGAATCCCGCGGTCGCGCGGCGGTCGGCGGCCAGGATGACGCCGTCCTTGCATACGAGTCCGAGGGTCGTCGTCCCGGTCTCAACTACCTTAGGAAGAGTATCCATGTTTCACACTTCCGCTCAAAAGCGTTGAAAACGACTACCGGACGATACGGGCGGCAGTATAAAAAGCTTGTCTCTTCCATCTGGAAATGAAGATAAAATGCCCGGGTCTAACGCCCTTTCCGGATGGACTCACAGCTCGACGACGAGCTCCTCTTCGGACTCGTCCACCGGCAGGACCGCCTCGAAGTACCGCCGCAAGGTGCCGTCCGCGTGGACGAAGGAGAGGACCTCCCGCAGCAGCCCGAGGTCCTGCAGGCGGATCACCTTCTGCCACACGAGGGCCACGGGGATGCCGTAGATGCGGCAGACCTCCTGAGGCGTCTTCGGGCTTGCGAGCATCGCGAGGAGAATCCGCTTCGAGGCCGTGTCCAGCTGGACCTTCATGGGGGATGGCAGAAGGCTCTCCCCGCCGGGCATTTAGGTTTGCGCTGTTCGTATCAGCGATGATTATCGGTACTGAGACCACGTGGGTTCCACGCCCGCCCATAGGACTATTAGCCCGCCCACGCATTCGAGCGCAAGGTGGGTTATGGGACGCGGAGAGGCGTTGATTGCGGTCGGCATCTCGTGGCAGATCATGATCCTGTCGCTGGCGTTCGTCGACACCAACGCCACTCGCGACGGCACGCTCTACGCGTCTCTGATCGGGTTCGTCATCGTGGCCGTCGGTGCGTTCATCACGGCCTGGGAGAAGAGGCTCGCGGCCTGAGCCAAGCGACTCCATCTACCACATGCTGGCGAGTTTCGTCGCGACAACGACCACGACGATGACGACGACGGCGATGGCCACGTAGAGCCAGGTCTTCTTCTTCTCGCCGGACTTGAGCCCGAGGTTGCCGATGTCGTAGGACATGTCGTTCCTCGGGGGGGAACCTGGCACGCCGTAATAATGGTTTTTGTCACGGAGCCGGAGACAAGGCCAGGCCCTCGAGGAGAGGGCGCACACGGCTCGCGGGCCCGAGCTCGATCACGTAGGCGATCTTCTCCTTGGGCAGGGCCACGCTCGCCGCGCTGACGAAGACCTTCGCGGTCGCACCGCTCCCCTCCACGCGCAGCACTTCGTCCCGGGGAATTGAGAGGAGCTCCGTGCCCTCCTGGTCCTCGAAGAAGTACTTCAGGGCGCTGGGCATCGCCCGCAGCTTCACCAAGAAGAACGACGGGTCGTCCGGATCGCGAGACCTCGGAGCGGCGAGGAAGAGGAGGCCCGACTCGTGGCGGTACAGGTGGCCCTCTACGGGCCGGAGAAGCGGCACGGGATGGCCGTCGTGGTCCATCGCCGCGGACGCGGTCGCATCCGCCTCGCCGAGGACGCGGTACGTCACCTCACCCTGGCCCGCCGCCGGGGAAAAGACGACGCGAGTCCCGGGGGTCCCCCCACCGGACTCGACCCGGACCTTGACGCGCAGCGTGGCGAAGGTCAGGTCGTACACGCGAGCGTTCGCGTCCACGTAGCCGAGGATCATGGGCGCCTCACGGGACCCCGAAGCCTTTCCGGAACTGTTCCGCGATCTCGGCGAGCTCGCCCTGCGAGAAGTTCTCGAACTCGGAGACGGCGGAGTAGACCGCCAGCTGCTCCTCGCGGTAGATGTTCGGAAGGACGGACGACACGGTTTCCTCGGAGAGGATGAACTTGAGGGCCGCCTGCTCCATCGTCATGCCTTTGCCTTCGTAGATCCACCTGAGGTTCGACGCGCGGCGCAGCGCCGCCTCAACCCAGGCCGGGTCCTTGACCTGAAGGTCCGCGTCCGCGGGGAACGTCGCCGCGGTGCCAGAATCGGCCTCGAGAACACCGCCTGCGTGGGGCGCGCGGATCGTGATGCCCTGGCCGATCTCCAGTGCCACAGGGAAGAACTTCCGGCCCGGCTCCTCCTCCAGGAGATTGTAGTAGACCTGGATGCACGCGAGGTCGTATTTGCGCATCGCGGCGCGACCCTCCTCAAGCCAGCCCGGTCCCGGACCCAAGGTGATCCCGTAGTAGCGGATCTTCCCGTCCTGCTTCAGGTCCTCGAGGACCTGCCACACGGCCGGGTTCGCGACGGTGGCGGCGTCCGGATAGTGTAACTGGAGGGCGTCCACGTAGGACGATCCGAGCCGTTCGAGAGTGCTCTCGAGAGACGTGCGGACCCCTTGGGGCGAAAAGTCTCTGCGCCCGTCCGCGAGGCCCGCCTTGGACGAGATGATCACGAGCTCCCGCTTGTCCGCGAAGGCCTTCCCCAGGAGCTGCTCCCCGCGGCCCGCTCCGTCCGCGGGCGAGACGTCGAAGTAGTTGATGCCCGCGTCGTAGGCCTTCCGAAGGAGGTCGACGGCCTGGTCGTCCGTGAAGGTGCCCCAGCGGCCGGAAGCGAGGGTCCAGAGCCCGAAGCCGATCTCTGAAACCTCGAGCTCGGTCTTCCCCATGGGTCGGTAGTTCAGCACGCGCCTGCCACCAAGCACCCGCTATGCGGAGGGACGTTATGAGCGCGTCGATGGCTCAACGCCACGTGACGTAGAACAGGGCCGCGACGCCGACGAGCTCGGCCGCGCCGAGGGCGAACATCGGGATCCCCATCCCCGGGCCCTCGCCCCACTCGTTCATCAGATAATAGAAATAGATCGAGCCGAGGTTCTGCACGAGGAAGAGGACCGCGAAGAAGATCAGGCCCAGGGTGAACGGGGATCGAAGCTCGCGGTGGTTCCTCACGTACACAGACAGGAGCCCGAGCAGGAGCACTGAGCTCACGGCCGCAATGGCGATGCTCAGCGCCCAGAAGAGGCCCAAGGCCAGGCTATCCCTGGGACGCTTCCATGGGGCCCAGCGTATTTCGCTCTTTCCCCAAGTCGAACTTCGACTCCATGCGCCGCCAGATCTCGAGGAACTCCTCGAAATGAGTCTGGAGGTGGGGCGAGAGGGAGTAGAGCATCCCGTAGCCTTCGTTGCCGAGGTTCATCACGCAGCCGTTCTCGCGCAGGATGTCCAGGTGGTGCCGTACGGTCTTGTAGTCCAGCCCGAGGAACCCCGCAAGATCGTTCGCGTTGTACGGGCGACCCCGAAGGGACCAGAGGATGCGAGCGCGGTTGATCCCTCCCCGAGTGCCGGCGATGAGGTACCAGAGACGCCGGTCCAGGGACGATCCCCCACAACCCTTCGGCACAGCATGACCCTGCGGTGCGATCATCGGGACCCCTTATCGCATAACCTACTAATATTACTATCGCAATAGTCATTCGGTTGTCCGAAAACGAGCGGAGCTCGTTGGTCGTCCGAAAGGCCCGCGGCTGGTTCCTGGAGTTCCGCATAATCCCGGTGCTCCTGTGGTCCTTCACCTCCGTCGGCCTGGGCACCGCCCTCGCCTTCGCGGAACATGGAGCCTTCGATCCCACGCTCCTGGCGGTCGCCCTGGCCCTCGCCGGGCTCGTGCAGGGCTGGGTCACCCACGCGGTCAACGAGATCTACGACTGGCGGAGCGGGACGGACCGGCACGGCCGGCCCCGGGCGCTCTCGGGTGGGAGCAAGGTACGGAACCTCCGCCTCTTGGAGGAGCGCGACCTCTGGGCGATTTTCTGGGCGGCGAGTGCGGCCGTCGCCGGCCTCTCCATGTATGTGGTCGTCTTCCGGGCGGCGTGGCTCGTCCTGCTGATCGTCATCGGATACGCGCTCGGGGTTGCCTACACCCTCCCCCCGGCCGCCACGGCCTACCGCCCCTTCGTGAGCGAATGGTTCGGCGGCTTCCCGGGCGTCCTCCTCGCGGGCCTCGGGGCATACGGCATCCAGGCGCTCAACCCTGTCCTGGGTAGCGGTGGCGGCCCTCTCCGCCCACGCCCTCGTGTGCACCGCGATGCTGGTCATGCACCACTACATCGACGCGCCCGCGGACGCGGCGGCGACGCCGCCGAAGCGGACCACCGTCGTCTTCCTTGGGCCCCGCGGGCGCGCGGGCGTATGCGACGCTCCTGGCCACCGGTGGTGCCACAATCTATGAGACCCTCGCGCTGCTGGTCCATCCCGCCTTCACCTTGGGAGCGATCCTCACGCTGCCCTCGCTCGTCGCCCACGCCCGAGGCCGACCGTGGGACCTGATGTCGGTGACCCGCAACGAACTGCGGGTGATCCAGTTCGGCATCGCGGCGGGGCTCGCGGTCGCCGTGGTCCTGGCCCCGTTCCTGTGGCCGCTCATACCTTTGGCGGCCCTGAGTTATGTCACCCACCTCGTCGTCGCGGCCCCCCTGCGGAGCTCAGCCGGGCCTGGCTCCCCAGGCCTCGTCGTCGCGCGGAAGGCGCAAATAGCGCGGGTCCCCTCTCCGAGCTGTGAAGCGCGTCGGATTCCTCGTCAATCCGATTGCGGGGATGGGAGGGCGCCTCGGACTCAAGGGGACGGACGGCCTCGCCGAGCAGGCGCAGGCCGCAGGCGCAGAGCCCGTGGCGCCGAGACGGGCGGACCGATTCCTCGAACATTTCCGCGATCTCCGGAGGCTCGAGGCGGCCCTCGACGTTCAATGGCTCACCTGCTCCGGGCCGATGGGCGGCGAGGCGCTGCGCCGAGCGCAGGAGCCAGCCAACCGAATCGAGGTCCTCTATGAAGACCGCCCGCCCACAAGGGCATCGGACACGCGCGCCGCAGTCGAGGCGTTCACGAAAGCCCATGCGGATCTGGTCGTCTTCTGCGGCGGCGACGGGACCGCGCGGGACGTGGCGGACGCGGCGGGCGACGCGGTTCCAATCCTGGGCATCCCCTCCGGGGTGAAGATGCACTCGGCCGTGTTCGCCGTCGACCCTGCAGCGGCCTCGGAGATCCTCGCCGCCTTCCTCCGGGGGCAGCTCCGCGTGGGCGAGGCGGAAATCCTCGACCTAGACGAGGAAGCCTACCGCCGGGGCGAGTGGAAGGTCCGGCTCTACCTCACCGCGAAGACCCTCGTCGAGCCACACCTGGTCCAAGCGGGGAAGATGATGTTCGCGGAGGTCAGCGAGGCCGCCGTGCGAGGGGAGCTCGTCGAGCACTTCCGCGAGCTCTTCGAGGAACAGCCCGACACCTTGTTCCTCCTGGGTCCCGGCTCCACGCTGGAATCGATCGCCCATGGACTGAGCCTGGAGAAGACGCTCCTGGGAATCGATGCGATCCTCGGCGGGAAGACGATCGCGAAGGACCTGACCGAGAAGGGCCTCCTGGCCCTCCTAGACCGTCATCCGAGGGCTACGCTGGTCGTGAGCCCGATCGGCGCGCAAGGATTCATCCTGGGACGCGGCAACCTCCAGATCAGCCCGGCAGTTCTTCGCCGAATCGGGACGCGGAACCTCACCGTCGTGGCCACCCCCGCCAAGCTCGCGGCCACGCCGGTCCTGCGCGTAGACAGCGGGGACGAGTCACTCGACGCGGAAATCCGCAGGAAGGAATACCTCTTCGTCCTCATCGGGTACCGGACGACGAAACTCCATCCAATACAAAGTTGAAATACCTCCTAGCCGCGTCCGGCAGGACAGGCTCCGAGGTGCCCCATGGCCGACACGATGAAGGCGGCGGTGAAAGTCCGCGCAGCTCCCGGCGCGACCCAGGTCAAGAAGGTGCCCCGCCCGAAGATCGGGCCCACGGAGGCCCTCGTCCGCGTGAAGATCGCATCAATCTGCGGCACGGACCTACACATCTTCGACTGGGACGAGTGGTCCCAGCACCGCATCCATCCGCCCCTGATCCAGGGGCACGAGATGGCGGGGGAGGTGGAGCAGGTGGGCGCGGAAGTCACCTCCGCGGCCAAGGGCGACTACGTCTCCTTCGAGGGCCACATCGCCTGCGGCCACTGCTACGAATGCCGCACAGGCCAGGCTCACGTGTGCCGCAACCTCCGGATCCTGGGCATCGACCGCGACGGGGCCTTCGCGGATTACGTGAGCGTGCCCGCCTCGAACCTGGTGGAGAACGACACCTCCCTCCCGCTGGAGGTCGCCACGATCCAGGATCCCCTGGGCAACGCGGTGCAGGTCGTGATGAACGCGAACGTGCCCGGTAAGTCGATCGCAATCTTCGGACTCGGACCGATCGGCCTGATGGCGGCGGCCCTGACGAAGGCCCTCTCCGCGTCCCAGGTCATCGCGGTAGAGTACCGCAACGAGCTACGCAAGGGCTTGGCGAAGCAGCTCGGGGCCGATGTCGTCCTGGAGTCGGACGGGACCACGGTGGACCGAATCCTCGAGCTCACGAACGGCGAGGGCGTGAACGAGGTCCTTGAATTCAGCGGGGCAGCGCCCGCGCTGCAGCAGGCGCTCAAGGTTGTGCGCCCCGGTGGCGGCGTGCATCTCCTCGGTCTGTACTCGAACTCCGTGTCGGTGAACCTGAGCGACGACGTGATCATGCGCGGCGTCACGCTCTACGGGATCACGGGCCGGCGGATGTTCCGTACGTGGTACGAGATGGGCGGCATCCTGAAGTCCGGGAACGTGGACCTCAAACCCCTCGTCACGCACCGCTTCCCCCTGGACGAGTACGAGAAAGCCCTGGAAGTCGTGCGCTCGAGGCAGTGCGGAAAGGTCGTCTTCGAGATGGAGGGTTGAGAATGCAGCGAGATCC
>Ga0265292_1001190_pt1 | contig 24783 bp, 25 predicted proteins | sample Munlanlewell296A_FD_189080 | JGI IMG/M metagenome (GOLD analysis project Ga0265292, IMG submission 189080) | Leachate microbial communities from a municipal landfill in Southern Ontario, Canada - Leachate well 296A | ecosystem: Engineered > Solid waste > Landfill > Unclassified | place: Canada... | reverse complement strand
GTCCGGATATTGGTGAGAGACCGAAAATCGTGTGATGCGCAGGCTTGACAACCTGCGCCTGCGGTTCGTAATCCGATAACCCCGCAGGCATTATGATCCTACGACCGTTAAAGCCTTTTCGAAATTGATCACGTCATCGCGATTGGGTTTTGGCACATCCTCGGATAGCTGCCAGATCTGAACCCGATCGTTCTGCCTGTCTGCAAGATACATCCTGTAACTTGGGGAGATGGCTATGCCTTCGGGGAAACTCAACTGGGCGTCCGCTGTGCCGCGCTGACCGAATATGGATAGCAGCTTGCCATCAGGATCGACTACCACGATCTTGTGGCTGTGAGTGTCAGATATGAAAATGCGTCCATCAGGCCCGACCGCGATACCTCGGGGAAGCTGGAACACGCTGGCGTTTCCCTCACTGAACACTCCCAGCATCCATCTAACCTTACCCTCGGGCGTCAGGGCCACGACACGCCGGTTGAGGCTATCGGCAACGTAAATGTTTCCATTGTTGGAATCGGCCGCTATGCCATTGGGAAAGTCATACTTGCCGGCTTCAGAGCCCTTGGTGCCCCAGCGATCTATATATCCGCCCTCATCGGCGTCAAAAACGTAAACGCCGTCCTGGCTGGTCACATATACCCGGTCTCCGTAGGTGGCAACTCCGAATGGACTCCACGGCATTTCGAGCTGCAAATCACCGGGGTCGCGGGGGAGGTTGTATAGAAAATCTCCGTCCTTGGTAAATACCCTCACCCCTCGCCAGTTATAGTCACAAACATAGACCCGGCCGCGCTCGTCGTCCACGTCGATGCCATAAGGGGAATTGAAGATCAGGGCATCGCCCTTCTGGTCCTTGGTGTCGATCTTCCCCAGCTCGATGGCATCCTGGTTGTAGCGCCTCACTTCCTGCATGGAGGTGTTGCTCACCCAAAGGTTATCCTGGTCATCGACGCCGACTCCCAGAGGAGTCGTAAATCCGTAAATTGAAGTGATGAAGGAGAAGGAACTGCCCCCAGTGATGACCCTGTCGTTCGACCTGCGAGTCAGAAGAACTGCCACCAGAGCCAAAATAATTATCAAAACGACCAGAGTTACGATTTTTCCTTTGCGTCCGCTCATAAAACACCGCCTGTCCGCGCTAGTTTCCTTAAAATAATTGCCTGCTGCCAGTCTTCCGAACCATTCACGAGGATGTCACCGCATCACGATGAGACTCTCGCCAGGGCTTCCTGCAGATCGGAGCCATTCGGATTAAACTGGGCTGCTTTTTCATATTCCTTTTTGGCCATAGCTTTGTCCCCTTCACGCTCGTAAACCTGGCCCAGCAGATAATGAGCATTCCAGATTCCCGTGCTCCCATCAACTGCCTGCTGCGCGAAGTCCTTCGCTGAAACCAGATCTCCCTGTTCAAAATAGATTTCCGCCAATTGATAGGCCGGAAGGAACTTCTCCCCCTTGGGATACTTTTCCAGCGCCTGCTTGAACATGTAAATGGCCTCATCATTCCTGCCCGCGATGCGATACGCCTCACCAAGCTTGAACAGGTATGAGTATCCTTCGGGGCCCAGCTCCACTGCCAGCTCCAGCTCCTGGATTCCCTTTTCGATTTCTCCCGTTTCCAGGTAAACGGCACCCAGATTGGCCCGGCCCAAGGGATCCCCAGGCTCTTTGTCAACATAACTTTGCCATTCCTTGAGGTCCTTGTCCAGCTTGCTGCCCACAAAGTCCTCTGGGGGTTTGAGGTATGACCATCCCAGCAGCGCGCCTGCGACCAATACGGCGGCCAACACGATTCCTATGGCGATATTAAGAATTTTTTCCAACTGTCTCTCCCGAATTTCCTAGTAGATTAAAACTAATAATTCCAGTTATTGTGGTCTACCCCGTGGCAGGCAAGCGTACAGCTTCCCTTGTTGACTCCCCCGTCTAAAAACACGGGACCCTGGTTCGATGAGGATCTGGTGACGAATGACGGATTGAATTTCACCAGTTCCGTGTGCGCCACTCCATGAGGGCTGTAATGGCAGGCCGTGCACGAAGATTGTTCGCCAATAACATGCTCCCGGTGCTTCGTAAAAAAAGTTTCGTCGTTGACAATGATGGAAGCGCTGTGACAAGACCAGCAAGCCGCATAGGGGTCGGGCGATCCTGTGTATGTGACATACTCATTCACCAGGTAGTTGGCCTTCAAGTGACTGACAAAGCCGGTTTCGCCGTGCGGATTGTGACACTGGCTGCACGCGTACGAACCGGGCGGGGCGATGCCCGCCGTAGTGTTGGAAGTGTAATTATACTCCCCCTGATTTTGTGGAAGGTCGACCATAATCGGATGCATGGCGTTATTCGCTGGATCCAGATTCATTTGCGCCTGCGTATTGTAATTCGATCCGCTGCCGTTATGACAGGTGAAGCAAACCGCAGCCTCCGGCATCAACCTTTGCAGTTTATCACCGGGAGCCTGATGCATCGCATGACAGAGAAGGCAGTATCGCGTATCTTCGCTGAATACCCCGTGCGGATCGGTCAGGGATTGCCCCGTCACTTCATCAGCCATGAATCCAGTCAGAAACACGGCGCCGCCGATCAGGGCTATTCTGGCTATGACCGGCCAATACGCCACGTGTCGGTAATGATTATTGCTACAGTTTCTCACGAGCTGGCCGGAACAGTTTCGGAAGGAAGCTGCGTCTCCTCAGGTTGCTCTCTCGGAGTAGAGGGATTGCTGGGCTCAAAAAGGCCTTTGATCTTCCAGCGCCCGTCCTCTTCAATTACATAAATTGAGTATGCCCGGTGCTCGCCGGTTGACTGGGTCAGAGCGGCTCCGGTTTTGGCGTCAACATAATAGCCGAAGTCATCGAACTCGACAAATTCAGTAACGATAGGGCTCATATACTGGGTAAAGCGGACGTTGATGTTACGATAATCTCGCTTCCGGTACCTGCCCTGCGCCAGATCTTCTTCAATGCCCTTTTTAGTATCCTCCAGGGCCGTACCCGACATGGCCTTTGACAGGTCATCGATGGTTTCGGGGGTCAACCCCGTTATGATCTCCAGGCTCTCAATTGTCTCAGCGACCACTCTGTCCTGTTGCTCCTGCGACAGGTTGTGGCCTGATCCCTTGTTTTCCGCATCCTCCCCTCCGCACGAAGCCAGGAAAGCTGTTGCCGTAAAAATCAACATTGCTGTTAAAAACAGGAGTTTCGTTTTTTCTCCTCTCAGATTAATCAGTGGAAATCTTGTCCCGATGTCCCTCTGTCCTGACAGGTGGGACGTAATCGTTCATGCCGCTTGCTCGTTCTCTTAATTATCATACCAGAGGGCCACACTCATTTGTGCCACTCTGCCCCGATCCATAAGGACATGACCATTCATGTCCCCTTCCTTATTCAGGGAGACACCCAAGTGACCTTGAGTGCCTCCCTGGTGTGTTACTACCTTCTACCAACCGGCCCGCTTTAGGGCAGACCCTTCGTTTTGCTGTGGCAACCGGTGCAAGAACCGTCGTGGTCGTAGCTCATCAACTTCTGGTTCATAGAAGTGTGAGGATAGTCCTTCGACGTTGACGGAGTCAAGCTGCCTCCGGTAGTCGAGTGGCAAGACACGCAGTGCGGCGGGTGGTTGTGAATACCCTCCGAACCGCTGCTCGTATCCCACTTGACGTCATCCTGCTTGTTGTGGCAGGCGATGCAGAAGCCGTTGTAGGTGGTCACGGACGTGGTGCCGTGATTCGGCTTGTTCGAAAGCAGTTTGTTGGCCGCCACTGCCTTCGGGTGCGATGCGCCGCAGTCCTGGGTTACCAGCTGGTTATTACCCCAGCTGCCCGAACCCGGACCGTCGTCTTTGCCGTCGGAGCCCGCTACACACGACCCTGACGTCCCCACCGCGAACATGAGGTTGTCCGCACCGACGATGCTACCGTGCGGCGTGTGGCAGGAGGCGCAGTACAGACCGTTGGTGGCCGCGAAGCCCGTCACCGACTCATTGCTGTAGATGCCGTGGCCACCCGCGCCGTCGTGAGACGTCGGGTAGTAGTCGAGAGAGCGGATCACCTTCAGGAAACTACCAGTGTTAGAACCCGGGATCGAGGCGCTGATAAGGCCCGGGACACCGTTTAGAGCCACGCCCAGCCTATGGCCGCTGACGGCGTTGACGTTCTCGTAGGCCGAGTACTGGGATACGCTAGCCTGAGCTGCACTGTCCCAGATGGCGGACGAGCCGCCGGTCCATGTGTTATCCGCGGGCGCACCATATAGAGCGTGACACGTGGCACATGTCTGGGTTACGGTGGGGTCGCGCATAAGTACATAGTCACCGGCCGCCTGATGGACATCGTGGCAGGTCAGACAGAAGTCAGTCTGATCCGCCGAAGCGCTGGTGCCAGTGCTGTAGCCGCCGTGAGGCGAGATTCCCGCCATCGCTACACCCGTGAACAGCAGGAAGACAACCGGCAATACTACTAATGCCAATATCGTTATTCTTCGCATTAAATACACCTCCTTTCATCATGAATTATGCCAACCGGAGTTGTGAATAAATACACAATTCTGGTGACATTACCACGCTTTAACCTTTTGACAAAATATCCACAGAGGACATTGTCGAGGGTTAGCGTCATGGCCAAATGAAGATTGCAGTAATAAGACCAGCGTACTGCGGATTATTAAATGCTGTTTTGAGAATTATGTAACTTTATCAACAATCCGCTACCGCACGAGTGTCCACAATTGAGTCCGCAGATATACTGCAAGCATCCTCATAAATCATGCACCCTGCGGGCAAACAGGACAAGTGACGTATGTCCTTTATTATCAGGGACATTTGTCCCACGAAATAAAAACAGGACGATAAAAATTAAGACGGTAATGTCAATTGATTATTTCATGAGGGAGTTCTTGATATGGAGATTTTTCGCTCTATGAGCGGATCTACCCCAAATTTATGAGTATTTTGACCTTATTTCAGTCTATGTAGTCACTGGAAAAACGCATATACGGCGGGAGGGTATACATTTATTTTCTTTTTTCCAGACGTTTCATCTGCCGGTTCAATACGGAAAACCACGCGGCCTGGAAAGATTACAGTTACATAATCCCATCCGGTAAACCCCCCACGGGTCATCCTTTGACTGGTAAAGAATCATTTTCATTGACCAGCAAAATCCTGATGATGTAATTACCCATAACAGGGACTGGCCAGCATTAGACCTCGTTTACGATGGACCTGTGACGGCCGCGTTTCAGCTGTCGCCCAGGTAGAGCACGTCCGAATACGGTCTGAAGGACTTCATCTCGATTATCCGCGGCCTGAATCCGGCGCCGGACATGGCGGCAAGAGCTTCCTCGCGGCTCATGAAGGTGAGGTTGCCGCGCTTGCCGCGGGTGATTCCCGCCGAAGTGGTAATCATCTCCTGAGCGTATGTCCATGCGTATTTCCAGCGCGGGCGCCGCTCCTGGGCTTTCCAGACCAGTATGCCGCCGGGCTTGAGGATTTTCCGACAGGCGCGAAGCATCTTTTCCTGCCCGGAGGCGGGTAGCAGATAGAGGACGTCGATGATCGTTATCGCATCGCATTCCGGCAAAGCCAGGTCGAGCATGTCTCCGCAGCGGAATTCGATGTTGCGCCGGCCTTGAACCGTCGCCTGTGCGTGTTCGATCTTCTCCGGCGACAGATCTATGCCGATGACATTCCTCTCCGGCGAACGCAGCGCCATCAGGTTGGCAAACAGCCCGTGACCGCAGCCAAGGTCGACGATGGTGCCCGTGCGGGGAACGTAGCGCTCCACGAACTCAAGGTCGCTGAGCAGCACGCGCCCACGCAGGAACATCCGCGCCGGGATCGAGGCAGCATTACGGTAGAGAGCCAGCACGTCATTCATCCGCAAGCTCAACCTTTCTTGACGGCCAGTCGACTTTGAGCGTCTTCCTGCCGGCCGGGTAGATGACAAACAGCTCCTGGTCGTATTCCAGCGGGACGATATCCTTTTTTTCATCATCACCGGGATTCAGGTAATTCTCAAAAATAACTACCTGCTTTACGCCTTCCGGGATCGCCGTAGACGGGTAAGGATCCTCCAGCGGATCGAATTGCCAGACCTGATAATCCGGCAGATAAAAGGCAGCCTGTTGATAATCAAAGACCGAGACGATGAAGGTAGTCCGCGGATCAAAGTCCTGTTTTATCGCGTCGAGGCGAGAGCGCAGTATCCCGTCTCGCGCGGCGAGCCTGTTGGCGCTCAATGATGGCGTCAGCACGAGGAAAGCCATAAGGTTCGCAAAGATTATCGTCGCCGACACCAGCGCGAAGATGGTGGCGCCCTTTTTTACGTCGCCTCTTTTTTCAGCGATCAAGGCAGCCATGTTTGCCGTCCCCCAGGTAGCTGCCAGTAACACAGCCGGAAGAAAAGAAAAAACATAGCCGAATTCCCCGATGTGGATAAGAATATAAAAAAGGACACTCGGGACCGTCCATATCAGCAGAAACAGCAGGCGGCCGTCCCGCCGCATACCACGAAGGCGCGGAAGAAACAGGTCTGTTATGAATACAAGCATAAGCGGTGTGGCAGCCGCCAGCGCCAGAAGGCTGAACCAGCCCAGGTCGTGAAGATTGGCGGTGACCGCCTCAAAGCCACGTCCAAACACCGATATTTTTTCAATTATATAGGCGCTTTGTTCTGATGACTGCTCGCGATAGACTGCAAACCCTCCCGATAACAGCGCCGATGGCAGATACCAGGAGGTCACACCCGAGCCCAGCAGTGCGGCCGCGGCCAGCCAGAGGCGCCATGGCATGCCGTAAAGACCGTAAGCCATCAGGGGCAGCATGAACGGCAGCATGTCCTGACGGAATCCGGAGCCGATGCCCAGGAATAGCGCAGCCAGAAGAATAAAAACCGCACTTTGGGCTTTACGTGCCCCGTAGATCAGACCGGCGAAGATGGTGACCAGAAAAGCCAGCAGCGTATATGGATAGGCCACCTCGCTGTAAGCCCAGAAGCTCAGGCTGGTCGCCAGCAGCAGCGACGCCACCAGACCGACAGGGCGGTCGTACATCATGGTCCCCAGCCAGTAGAGGGCAGCAACCGCGGCCGCGGAGAAGAAAACGCTGACCCAGACCATGGCGGAATTGGGGTCACCTGTTATGAGGTTCACTGCCCGGGAGAGAAAAACATAGAAGATATGCCCCGGGGGGTGCGGCTGACGCATGCTGACGTCAAAATGATCGATGGCCCGGGCATAGAGGACGGAGTCCCAGGCATAGAATAGCGTGGTGCGGAAAGGGATGCGTGAAAGGAAGGTGACGATGAAAAGCGCGGAGGCGATCTGCCAGTCGATCTTGTTCCATTCCGACGGTCTGCTGGGGTTTGCCGCTGTCATTTATCCTTTCCGGTAAACATGGCTTGCGCTGGAGTCAGGATATTTTATACCGGAAAGCTCCGCTCTACCATCAGTCCTGCTCGGCAAAATACATCATGCTGACCTTCTTGAACTCCCTGCTGCTGAAGAGGAGCTCAAAGTCATCGATGCCGACCTGCGCCGCAAGCCGCGCGGCGACCTCGTGGCATTCCTCCGGTGTCGCGGCGTGGATCATGCCGAAAAGGTTATAGTTCCATCCTTCAGCCCTGGGGCGCTGATAACAGTGGCTGATCTCGCCGGCCGCCGCGAGGATCCGTCCCACTTCTTCCGCCTTCTCATCGGGAACATCCCAGGCGCTCATGGCGTTGGCCCTGTAACCCAGCTTCTGATGCCGCACCATGGCGCCGAAGCGGCGGATGGTCCCGTTTTCCAGCCAGTCTTTTACCTTGGCGACGACTTCGTCTTCAGTCATTCCCAGGGAATCTCCGATCTCGGCGAAAGGCCTCGGCGAGATGGGAATATCGTCCTGCAGCATGCGGGCGAGCGCCTGCTCCCTGTCATTGAGGACATCAGTCATCGATCACCGGCAGGTCGACCTGGATCTTGAAAAGCTTTATGGCGGGAAGATTGATGATCGGGCCGACGCCCGCCCTGCCTTCTATCTCCCGAAGTATTTCATCGATGCGTCCAGCGGTGGGTGCGATCACGGTAAACCACATGTTGTAGTGGTGGTTGCGCTCGTAGTTATGCGTAACGTTATGGTACGAGTTCACGGCCTCGATAGCCGCTTCCAGCCTGTCATCGGGAACGTGCACCGCACACAGGGTGCTCGAATAACCAAGCTTGCGGGAATCGAACGACGCCCCCATGCGGCGGATCTCGCCTGAATCCTTGATCGCCTTCAGGCGCTCGATGACCTCTTCCTCTGAGAGGCCGAGCTTCCCGCCAATGGCCTCGTAGGGCCGGGCGCATACGGGAAAGCCAGCCTGTATATAGGTTATGAGCCTTTTGTCAGTCGCGTCCATGCAGGCTTACTTCTTTCTGGCTTTTGGTTCGTACACGCAGTACGGTTCTTCCGCGAGATAGTCGCCGCTAAGCTCGAAGGCGCGCGCCCGGCAGCCGCCGCAGAAACGGCGGTACTCGCAATAGCCGCAGCGCCCATGATAGCCGTCGAGATCCCGCATCTCCTTAAATACAGGCGAGTCGCGCCAGACTTCGCCGAAACTCTGCTCTTTTAAGTCGCCGCATTTTACGTCAAGAAAGCCGCATATCTGGACCTCGCCGAGGTATGAGATAAAACAGAAGCCCTGGCCGCCCAGACAACCCTTGGCGCGGGCATCCATGCCGAATTCCTCCGGCGTTACCTTGAGCCCCTCTTCGTGAGCCCGCTGCCTGAGTATGCGGTAATAATGGGGCGCGCAGGTCGGCTTGAAATGCAGGGGCACGGTTTCGCGCTGGTCGTATACCCAGTTCAATGTCTCTTCGTACTGTTCGGGAGAGAGCTCCTGCGCCGCCAGCTCCTTGCCGCGCCCGGTCGGCACCAGCAGGAAGGGGTGAAAAGCGGCCGCGCCCAGATCGATGGCGAGCTGGAGGATGTCCGGCAGCTCGGCGAGATTGACCTTGGTCACGGTAGTGTTTATCTGGAATTCAAGCCCCGCCTTCTTCGCGTTCTCGATGCCCCTGAGCGCTTCATCGAAGGCGCCGGGGACACGGCGGAAATCGTCATGGGTCTCCGCGCTCGCCCCGTCGATGCTGATGCTGATGCGCTCGATCCCCGCGTCCTTGAGCTTGCCCGCGTTCTCCTCGTTGAGAAGGCCGCCGCAGGGCGACATAACCATCTTGAGGCCCTTTTCGGTGCCGTAGCGCGCAATCTCGTAAATATTGTCACGCAGCATGGGGTCGCCGCCGGTGAGAATCACGATTGGCTTGCCCACCGCCGCTATCTCGTCGATGACTTCGAAACATTTCTCCGTGGAAAGCTCGCCCGGATAGGGCCCCTTGTTGGCCGCTGCGCGGCAATGGCGGCAGGAAAGGTTGCAGCGGCGGGTTACTTCCCAGGCTACGAGACGGGGAGCGGCCGGTCCGTCCCCGGATTGACGGGAAACGCTATGTGGATGTCCCTCGGATTTGCCGGCATCACCAGTTCCCGGATGCCCTGCAGGGCGCCCTCCCGGAAAATCACCTGGATGGCCGTCAGTCCCCTTGTCCACTTTCTCAGCCAATCTCCTCGTCGGTGAGATAGCAGGCGGGGTCGGGAGCCCATGGATCGCCATAGACCAGGTCGGCGCGGACACGCAGTGCGCCGCCGCAGGCATCGAACCACTTGCAGGTGGCGCAGCGTCCGTGGATCATGCTGCGGCGATTCTTCAGCCCGGCCATCAGGGGATCGGATGTGTCCATCCAGATCTCGCTGAACGGCCTCTCCCGGACATTGCCGAAGCTGTAGTGCATCCAGAACTGGTCCGCGTGGACGTTGCCCACAAAATCTATGTCGCCGAAACCGACGCCCGAGCTGTACATGCCGCCGCCGTTCCATTTGAGCAGCTTGAGCACCTCCGCCGCCCGTTCCGGGGATTCCTTGAGAAGCTTCATGTAGAGATAGATGCCATCCACATGGTTGTCTACGGTGAGGATGTCCTTCTCCAGGCCGCGGTCATGCAGATCCTTGGTGCGTTCGAGGATTATGTCCAGCGCGTCGCGGCTTTCCTCGTGAGTCAGATCGTCGCTCTCCTTGCCGCGGCCGGAATATACCAGGTGATAAAAACATGCACGGTCAATCCCTTCCGCCTCGATGAAATCAAAGATGTTATGCAGGTCCCTGTAATTGTGCCGGGTCAGAGTCAGCCGCAGCCCCACGCGCTGCTCCACCGCCTTGCAGTTGCGGAAGCCCTCCATGGATTTCGCAAAAGCGCCTTCGTGTCCGCGGAAAGCGTCATTGATCTCACCGATGCCGTCGAGGCTGATGCCGACATACGTGAAGCCCAGGTCCTTGATGCGCTGGGCCACGTCACGGGTAATAAGAGTGCCGTTCGTGGAAAGAGTCGGACGGATGCCGAGCGACACCGCGTGCCCGACCAGCTCGAAGAGGTCCTTGCGCATGAGCGGCTCGCCGCCGGAAAAAAGCAGCGCCGGTATCTGGAACTTCGCCAGGTCATCGATGAGCGTCTTGCCTTCCTCGGTGGAAAGCTCGCCCTCGTACTTCTTCGCCTCGGAGTCCGTATAGCAGTGAACACACTTGAGGTTGCAGGTGCGGCTCGTGTTCCAGGCGACGACCGGCCGGCGCTCGGCCGCGGTCTTCGGCTCACGCGGGATGCGCGGGGCGCCCTTCATCTCCGGCTTTCCCTTGCTTCCATGGCCGTATCGCAGGGAATCGGCGGGCGTATCGCGGTCGCAGTATAAACGGGTGATGTCTATCATGTTCTTCCTCTGGTTCGATGCCGGCCTGCCGTGGGCCGCCGGCTGTTAGCTGCCCGGCCTGATCCCGGCCACGAGGGCCCTGACCAGTCCGGGTATCGTGTACTCGTCAGCCTCAAGGTCGACGTTGAGACCCAGGTCCCTGGCGGTGTCAGCTGTAACGGGGCCGATGCTGGCGATTGTCACGTTCGCGGGGAGAGCAGAGAAGTCAAAACCGTCGAGGAGCTGCACGAAATTCTTGACCGTAGATGAACTTGTAAAAGTAATGATATCAATTTCGCCGCTCATGAGCATATCTTTCATGTCTTCGGCACCGGAGTCGTCAAGGATGGTCTCGTAGGCCGTCACGACTTCCACCTCGGCCCCGGCTTCGGCCAGCTTTTCGGGAAGCACTTCACGCGCCTCTTTCGCGCGCGGTATGAGCACCCTGCTGCCCTTGATGCCCATCTCGAGCAGACCGTCGACTATCGCTTCCGCACGGTATTCCGGCGGCACGAAATCGAGCTTGAGGCCGCGCTGCTTGAGAGCCGCCGCCGTTGCCGGCCCGATGGCGCCCAGCTTCAGGCCCTTCAAGTCCCGCACGTCTCCTGTCTGCGCCAGACGCTCGAAGAATTTCTCGACACCATTGACGCTGGTGAAGACCGCCCAGTCATACGCGGGCCTGTCGCTCCCGCGCAGCTTCGCGATGGCGGCGTCGAGCGCGGCGTAGCCTTCAACGGGATCTACCACCTTTATGGTGGGGAACTCCACCGGGATCGCGCCCAGCTCGCGCAGCTGGTCCACCAGGTCGCTCGCCTGCGCGCGCGAGCGGGTTACAACCACACGCTTGCCGAACAGCGGACGGTCCTCGAACCAGTGCAGCTTCTCCCTGAGCTTGACCACCTCGCCGACGATTGTGATGGCCGGCGCCTTGAAACCGCGCTCCTTCACCAGCTCGACGATATTTGAAAGTTTGCCTGTGAGTGTCTCCTGGCGCGGCGTCGTGCCCCAGCGGATCAGGGCGACTGGCGTCTCGGGATCACGGCCGTTGTCTGTCAGGTTTTTTACGATAAAAGGCAGGTTCTTGACGCCCATGAGAAACACCAGCGTACCGACTCCTGTTGACAGTTTGTCCCATTTGATGTGTGACTCAGCCTTGGTCGGGTCCTCGTGTCCGGTAATGAAAGCGACGTCTGTCGTGACGTTCCTGTGGGTAACCGGGATGCCCGCGTAAGCCGGAACGGCATAGGCGGAGGAGATGCCGGGGACGACTTCGAAGGAGACGCCCGCCTCCTGCAGCGCCAGTGCCTCCTCGCCACCGCGGCCGAAGATGAACGAGTCGCCGCCCTTGAGGCGCGTAACAATATTGCCTTCAAGGCCCTTGTCCACGAGCACCTGATTGATATCAGGCTGCTTCATGGTGTGGTCGCCGCCCTTCTTGCCCACGTAGATCAGCTCGGCGTCAGGCCGCGCGTATCCCAGTAGCGGTTTGCCGGCGAGATAGTCATAGACGATGACGTCGGCGCGGCGCATGCATTCCACGCCCTTGAGGGTGAACAGGCCGGGGTCGCCCGGACCGGCTCCGACGAGGTAGACTTTTCCTTTTTTATCAACCATGCTTACCACCCGATAATCATGGGAGCCTTACGCTCCGTCAAGCATAAACTCCGCATTTGTAGTTGCTTCAAGATCCTTCGCTGCGCTCAGGATGACATAAACAAACTGTCTGATGCAACGCCCTGGCTGCAATAATATTCATTCACGCCGGTCCTGTCGTTACTATTCCGCCTTTTCTTCCGGGCAAAGCCTCAGTATCTCTTCCGGCTTTTCAAAATAAAAATCGGGCTCCAGCTCCCTGAGCCGAACCGGCTCGAACATCCCCCAGCCGACGGCTGCGGTGGCGATGCCCGCCGCCTGCCCCGCCTTGATGTCGAACGGGCTGTCACCAATGTATACCGACTCGTCGGGCGCCAGGTCCAGCATCCGCATGGCCAGCAAAATCGGCTGCGGATGCGGCTTGTGGTTATCCGTGTCGTCGGTCGTTATCACCGCGTCAAAATAATGCTCGATGGGGATACAGCGAAAAGCCATGTCCACCGTCTCCCTGCTTTTGGACGTCACGATCGCCAGCTTCGCCCCGCGCGCCTTCAGTTCGACCAGCAGCTCCTCAATCCCGTCGTATGTATTTATGAACTCGTCGTGGCGGGCGTGGTTGAACACCCGGTAAGTATCGTAAAGCTCCTGGGCCTGATGGCCGCCGAGCAGCTCCATCTGCGTCATGAGCGGCTGGCCCACGTTGGCCATCAACACCTCATCCGCCGGCTCCCCGCCAATCACTGAACTGTATGCGTGGCGGAAAGAGCGCGCGATCAGCTCCGTGGTGTCGATCAGGGTCCCGTCGAGATCGAAAAGGAATCCGCTGAAGCATTTACTGACTATATCCATGCCGGCTCAGCAGGCTCCGTCGGGAGCCACCAGCGCGTTCAGATCCCAATCCCGGACAATCTCCATCCCGGCCAGGTTGGTCAACGCGAAGTGGATGGGGGTGACCGAGATCTTCTTCTCGTTCAGGGCATGAAAATCGGTGCCTTCCTCCTCGTGATATGAGGGATCGTCACCGTAGATGTGATAACGCTTGCGGCCGGGAGAGCCGTCGCCACCTGTCTCCTCCACCAGCTGGTCGCGATAGATACGCTTGCCCAGGCGGGTCACCTCGGCGCCATTGAGACCGGCGAGGGGCAGGTTTGGAGCATTGATGTTGAGCAGGATGGTCCCGGGGATATTATTCTCGACGATCTTGCCGACCATGCCCGCTGTGAATCTGGCAACTGGTCCGAACTGGTAATCCTCGGCCCTCTCGATCGAGACAGCGATGGCCGGTATGCCGAGCATGATTCCCTCGAAGGCAGCCGCCACCGTTCCGGAATAAGTGATGTCATCCCCCAGATTCGGACCGAGATTGATGCCCGAGACGACGATGTCGGGCTGCCAGTCCAGAAAGCCGAGGGATGCCAGCCGCACGCAGTCGACCGGCGTGCCGTCCACTGAATAACCGGTGCTGCCGTCGGAGAAGGTTATCTCGTCGACGTTGAGCGATTCCCCAATCGTTATGCCCCGGCCGATGGCGCTGCGGTTCTTGTCGGGAGCGATAACGGCAACCTCGCCACAAGCGTCCATCGCCTGCTTGAGCGCGAACAGACCCGGAGACAAAATGCCGTCATCGTTGGTTACGAGTATTTTCAAGGAATGCTTCCTCCTGGTGAAATTCAATCAGAGAGATGGGGCCGCCAACGGCCGCGCCTCTGTCACGCCTGTGTCAGCTGTCTGACTTTGAGGCGGCTTTCTTCCTCGGTTTCTCTTCCCTTTTTACGGGCTTCTCCGACTCTTTGGCGCGCGAAGTCTTTTTCTTGCCATAATCGGTGCTGTAAAAGCCGCTGCCCTTGAAATGGATCGCCACGGGATGAAATACCCGTGTGACCCGCTTGCCGCATTTCTCACAATGGCTTACGGCGCTATCGGAAATTTTCTGCATCTTTTCAAACTGGTGCCCGCACTTCAGACACCGGTACTCATAAATTGGCAACTTGAATCATTCCTCCTCAGGCACAAAAAAATGTGCAAATCGACTCTTTAGTATAGCAAAACAGCCATGTTTCCTGTTTCAGACCGGCCGGCATGCACTCCGAGGCGGCAGCCGAACATCTTCGAATAGTCAGCCACCGCCTGCCGGGAGGAGGTCCAGCCATTCAGAAAAGGGATTACCGCCGGTGACTGGAAACAGTATACCGGCGGCTCATGCAAACACAGCAGGTAGCAAAAAGCGGTGTTTTTTAGTAAGATTCTCGCTGGGTAAAATGAATTGAAGTCAACCAGATCAATACCGCAAATGCGGAATTTCCAACTATGAAAATCGCTCTCGTTTCTGAGTATTATTATCCCCTGCTCGGTGGCATAACCGAACACGTTCATAATCTGGCGCTTACATTGAGCAGCCGGGGCCATGACGTCACCGTGGTCACCCACAACATCAGACCCAGAAAAAGCCATCACTATCCCGACGAGGAACTCACGTTCAAGGTGGCCAGGTTCGGGAAGGGAATCCCGATTTATTCCAACGGCTCCTTCGCGAGGGTTACACTGGGCAGGAACCTGGGAGGCCAGCTGAAGCGTTTCTTCGAGCGCGAGCAGTTCGACGTCATTCACGCCCACTCGCCGCTCACGCCTATCCTGCCGGTTATCGCGCTGCGCAACTCCAACGCGCCCGTCACGGTCGGGACATTCCATACCTATTTTGACAGGAGCCGCGGCTACGGCATCATGAAGAAGTTGTCCGCCGACCACATGGACATGATCGATGGCAAGGTCGTCGTTTCCGACGCCTGCGTCGAGGCGCTCTCGCGCTATTTCGTGAACACCCATGAGGAATACAATGTCATCCCCAACGGGGTCGACCCTGACTATTTCCAGCCCGACGCGCCGGTTCTCCCGGAATTCGATGACGACAAACTGAACATCCTTTTCGTCGGGCGTTTTGACCCGCGCAACGGCCTGAAAACAATGATCGAGGCCTTCAAGCTGGTCAGAAAGCAGTACGACAACTGCCGGCTGATCGTCGTCGGCGACGGACCCTTAAGGCCATATTACCGGTCGCTGGTGGGTAGGGAGCTCGCGCCGGACGTACACTTCGCCGGCCTCATCAACGGCGGCCGCCCGAACTTCTACGCCAGCGCCGATATCTATTGCACGCCCTGCACCAAGGCCTCGTTCGGCGTCGTGCTGCTGGAAGCCATGTCGTCGGCCACGCCGATCGTCGCTTCCGACATCAACGGCTACCGCCTGGTCATGGAGGACAATAACCAGGGTATCCTCGTACCCGAACCGGATCCCGCCGCCTTCGCCGAAGCCCTGCTCAGGCTGCTCAAAGACCCGGAACTGCGGGCGCGCATGGGGCAGGCGGGCCGCGAAACAGTCTTAAACACCTTCTCCTGGGAAATCGTGGCCGGTCAGATCGAAAAGCTCTACAATCAGCTGCTCGATCCGGAAGGTCAGACCAGCGCCTCACTGCCGGAAGAGGATTTAGTCTTAGCCCTGAATGACTAAGAAACAGGCTCTGCGTACCCTGGGGTCTCTCGCCGGCGGATTCGCCTTATTCATTGCGGCAGTGGCGCATTTCCTCTGGCACCGGGGCAACAGAAGAACCGGCGCGGCCATACTTTTTTCCGGCTTTGCCGCAGATACGCTCCTGCTTGTCTCCTTTCTTGTACCTAACTTCCCCCTGACCGGCAGAATCTTCCATCGCGGCCGGCCAACCGGCAACCGGATCGCGCTGACATTCGATGACGGCCCGCGGCCCCCTTTTACGGAGATGATACTCGATACCCTGAAACACGAGTCTGTTCCCGCAACCTTCTTCGTCCTGGGCGAAAATGCCCGGCGCTGGCCGGAAACGCTGCGGCGCATGGAGCAGGAAGGCCATCGCGTAGCCAATCACGGTATGGACCATGGAATCCTCATGTTCGCCGGAGCCGCCGAAGCGCTTGACCAGGTTGAAAGAACGGGGGCCATCCTGCGCGATGCCGGGGTCAAGGATCCCTGCCGCCTCTTCCGTGCTCCCCATGGCTGGCTTAGCCCCGTGGCGCACCGCGCCCTTACTTCCCATGGCTTCCGGATTGCCGGCTGGACAAAGGGGGTATGGGATACCGCGAACCCCGGGGTTGAAACTATCGTTTCGAGAACGGATGATATCCTGCGGCCCGGCAGCGTGCTGCTGTTCCATGACGGCTGGAGCGGCGCCGGTCAGGAAGACCGCTCCCAGACAGCGTCGGCCCTTTCAGAGATAATCAGGCTGGCGCGCGAAAGAGGCCTGGAATTCGTGACTCTTGAAGAGATGATGGAGGAGGAAAGCAGGAATTGAAAAATACTCTGACCCTCATTCGTCAGCACTGGCTGAAAGCGGCCACGCTGGCGCTTATAGCCTACGCCCTGGCTTTCCACGTCGAATATGACGAACTCGGCAGGACATTCGCCAGCGTATCCTGGAGGTGGGTCGTCCTGGCGATCATCGCGAACCTTGCCTCGATCATGCTCAAGGTCGCCAGCTGGAAGATAATCTTCGATTACACCTTCAAGGGCATCAGGGGGCGCTGGCGCGACCTGACCTCTGCGCTGATGATCGGCTTTTTTGTCAACCTTCTGATCCCGGCGCGAGTCGGTGAACTGGCCCGGGCCTTTGTCATCAGCCGCCGCCAGACGCTGCTCGGTAAACCCGTCTCCCGTTCGACCGTATTCGGGACCATAGTACTCGAGAGGGTGTTTGACGGCATCGTCTTCGCGCTGATCGTGGTCTACGGTGTTTTCAGGCTGGATCTGCCCTCATGGGCCAATACCGGCGCCATAATCCTCCTGGTCATCAGCGGCGCGCTGGCCGCAGTCCTGGTAACCCTGGAGATCAAGCGGGAGAAGATCAAAAAAACGGCGGAGAAGGCAAAAGCCGTCCACAAAGAACACCATTCGCGCTGGAGAAAGATGGCCACCAGATTCTATGGTGTGGTCGCGCGTTTCAGTGAAGGCCAGAAAGTCCTCAGGAGCCCGGTCCGGATTGCGGCAATATTCATCACGACCAGCGCCTCGTGGATGTCGCAGCTGATGGCGGTCTTCCTTTCGCTGCACGCCTTCCATCTTGTCGGGGACATGGGCAGCATCGGGGGCGCGGACGGCTTTATGAACGCTGGCGGCATCAAGGGCGCGCTGCTGTTGTTGATCCTCATAAATGTCGCCGGCGCGCTTCCCGCCACGCCGGGCAATGTCGGCGTCTTTCAGCTGGCGACGGTGATACCCCTCACCGTCACCTATGGCATCTCCAAGACCACCGCCCTTGCGTTCTCCGTGGGCCTTCAGGTCATCGAGGGCTCCATCGGCCTCGGTGTGGGCGGCGCCTGCCTGCTGCGCGAGGGACTCAATTTCAAACAGGTGCGCAGCGGTGCGCGGGAACTCGAGGAAGAGGTCGAGGAAGAGAAGGAGCAGGGGAGAGACAAACCATGAAGCGTTGCCTTAATGCGCCAAATCCCGTAGTATCACTAGTTGTCCTGCGTTATGCGCCAGGACGGAAACCTGTTATGGGAAGACTCACTTCAAGATCCACAGTGCCTCATGCCCACTCGCGGGGATGGGGTGGTCGTACCTGCAATCAGAACGGCATAAATCCATGCGCGTAGGCATTCCGAGATCACTCCTTTACTATAAATACCTGCCCTTCTGGAAGACTTTCCTGACGGAGCTGGGCCTCGAGGTCGAGACCTCGCCCCTGACCAACAAGAAGATCCTTTCTGCCGGCGTCAAGGTCGCGGAGAACGAACTCTGCGTTCCCGTCAAAGCCTTTTACGGGCACTGCATGGCGCTCCGGGACAAGAAAGTGGATGCCCTGTTTGTCCCCCGCGTGGTCAGCGTGGAGGAGCGCGCCTATACCTGCCCCAAATTCCTCGGGCTGCCTGACATGATCGCAGCCGTGGCCAGGCAGCTCGAGCTGCCGCCGCTTCTAACTCCCAAGCTAAACCAGCGTGAGAAGCCGGGCGAGTTCAAGTTCCAGCTGATCAACTTCGCGCGGGACGAGTTCGGCCTGGGCAGGCTGGATGCCATCGCTGCCCTGGAGTCGGCGCGCCTGGCCCAGCGGCAGTACGACGAAAGCCTGGTCAATGGAATGAAGCCGGTCGACATGCTGCCAGCCAGCCGGCTCAACCAGACACGGTCGCGACCGCCGAAAGAGAAGCGCAAGCGCATCGGCCTGCTCGGACATCCCTATAACATCTACGACGGTTACATCACGCAGAACCTGGTAGCGCGCCTGGAAGAGATGGGCGCCGAGCTGACCGTGCCGGAGATGACCGATCATCACGTGCTCATGAAAGAAGCTACCGATGTTCCCAAGGAACTTTACTGGACCTATGAGAAAGAGATCATGGGAGCCATAAACCACTGGACGAGGAATGACATGGTCGACGGCGTCATCTATGTACTGGCGTTCGCATGCGGACCGGATTCGCTGATCCAGGTACTGATTGAACACCGCGCGCGCATGCACAACGTTCCGCTGATGTCGCTCACGATCGACGAACACAGCGGTGAGGCCGGCCTCATCACCCGCATAGAGGCTTTCATCGACATGCTCATGCGCAAGAAGAAAAATTCAGTGGCGGTGGCATAGATGCAGCCTTTTGGCATAACTGACATCCCGGGAGCGAATCGATGAAAATCACGACTCCCCACATGGGCCACCTGCACTACATGCTCGAAGACCTTTTCCGCCGCCTTGACGTCGAATACGTCAAGCCGCCGCCATCGACTACCAGAACGCTGCAGATCGGGGCAAAGCACAGCCCTGAGTTCGCTTGCCTGCCGCTGAAGATAAACATCGGAAACTTCATCGAGGGCCTGGAAGCCGGCGCCGACACGCTTATCATGGCCGGTGGCCATGGCCCCTGCCGATTCGGATACTACGGCATCGTCGAGGAGCGCATCCTGCGCGACCTGGGTTACGATTTCAAATTTATCATGCTGGAACCTTTTATTGACGGCAAACGGGCTTTCTACAAAACCTTCGAGATGCTTTCGCCGGGTCTGAGCATCCGGGGCCTCTGGAAGGTACTCAAGCTTTCCTTCGCCAAGGGCCGCGCTTTCGACTGGCTTTACAAGCGCTCCCTTCAGATCAGGGCTTATGAGGTCAACCGTGGAGACACGGGCCGTGCTATCAAACAGGCCGAGGAGATACTTACGCTGGCCCACACAGCCGCGGAGATCGAAGAGGCTTCCGCCGAGGCGATGAGGATCATCGAAGCGGTGGTTCAGGATCCTGGCCGCCGGGTGATGAAGATAGGCATCGTCGGCGAGTTCTACTTGCTGCTCGAGCCCTTCAGCAACTTCGGCCTGGAGGAGATACTGGGCCACATGGACGCGTACCTGGAGCGGAGCGTCTGGGTCACCGACTGGATCGCCCCCAAGCGGGACAACAAGATCTACGGCTATCCGAAGAAACTAGTGGAAGAGAAGGCGGCGCCTTACCTCAACCACAACGTCGGCGGCGAGGGCCGCGAGACCATCGGCGGCATCGTCATGTTCGCCGAGCGCGGTTTCGACGGCGTCATCCAGCTGCTTCCCTTTGGCTGCATGCCGGAGAACATCGCAACAAGCATTATTCCCAGAGTCCAGCAGACACATGATATCCCTGTGCTGACACTGGCTTTCGACGAGCAGACCGGCCGTGCCGGCATGGTCACACGCGTCGAGGCTTTCACGGACCTGCTGGCCGCCAGGCGCAAGAGCCGCCTGGCTATCGCGTAAGGAAAACGAACATCAAAGGAGCACCATTGGAAATTCCGGCAAAAACAGGCTACCTCGGCATCGACGTCGGTTCGGTAAGCACAAACCTGGTGATACTCGACGAACACGCTGACGTGCTCGCGTCGATCTACCGCCGCACCCAGGGCCAGCCGATCAAGGCGGTGCAGGAGGGACTTCAGGAACTGACTGATCTTCTCGAAGACCAGGAGATCGAAGTGCGGGCCGTCGGCGCCACCGGCAGCGCCCGCCATCTTACCGGCATCATCGTCGGCGCGGATGTTATCAAGAACGAGATAACGGCCCATGCCGTGGCGGCGTCACAGGTAGTGCCGGACGTAAGCACCGTGCTTGAGATCGGCGGACAGGATTCCAAGCTGATCATCCTGCGCGACGGTGTCGTCACCGACTTTGCCATGAACTCCGTGTGCGCCGCGGGCACGGGCTCCTTCCTTGACCACCAGTCCACGCGCCTCGGCATACCCATAGAGGACTTCGGCAGCTACGCTCAGCGCTCCGAGAGCCCTGCACATATAGCCGGCCGCTGTTCGGTCTTCGCCGAATCCGACATGATCCACAAGCAGCAGGTGGGTGTGAATATCGATGACATTATCTACGGCCTCTGCCACGCCCTGGTGCGCAACTACATCAACAACCTCGGCAAGGGCAAGGACCTGGAATCTCCGATCGTCTTTCAGGGCGGTGTCGCGGCCAACGCCGGCATGAAACGGGCGTTCGAGGACGCAATCGGCCAGGAGGTGGTAGTCCCGGCGCATCATAACGTCATGGGGGCCATCGGCAGCGCCATCCTGGCCATGGAACTGGAACTCGATCCTGGTGAGACCGGCTTCAAGGGATTCGAGGTCACCGGCCTCTCCTACGAGACTTCAACCTTCGGCTGTAACGGCTGTTCCAACACCTGCGAGGTCGTGCGTATCAAGGTCGGCGGCAAGACACTCGCCCGCTGGGGCGGCCGCTGCGGAAAATGGGAAAATGAGGATGCGCCAGCCAAGAGGAAGAAGGAGCGGGCGGCAGTCAGGTAAATAATCTCTATCTCCGGGAGGCATCGTGCCAGACATGAACCAGGATGATTTTTCCTCGAATGCGACTGGAGGCAACCACAGGCGATTCCAGGTGACGGTCTACAGCGGCGGCCTGAAGATGATCGGCATTGTATTTCACAGCGCGGATACGCGCTCGTCCTCGAGGCGCGCTTCAGATTTCATCCACTCCGTAAACGAGGAACGACTGACACTATCCTCACCCCGGATATACGAGCGGACCACCAACCTCGTGATCGATGAACCGCCCTTCGTGGTGATCAACATGGCCCAGATCGCCGCCATGCACGCCGTAGAGCTGGAGATGGAATAAAGGCTGTCGAGAGCGTGGCGTTCGTCGTCTAATCAGATATTGCGCTGCCAGGCGCTGTAGCCCGCGGCTGCCATCCAGAGCAGCTTCCAGATACCCCCGGCCATAAGCACGTATTCGAGCCCCGCGGCGGCGTGACCGGGACCATTCGCGACGACTGTCAAAAAAGCGCTCATTATAAACGGAAAGAGAACGCCCATAACCGCGCATGAGGCCGCCCAGATTGCAAGTGCGCGTGAGTGATGGCGCCCGCTGGCCCAGGACACCGCTTCACCGATGCCATAACCCAGGCCGTATGCGGCGATGATCGCAAAAAAACCGGTCAGCGATAAAAGGATGGCGAACAGGAAACCTCCGGCGGCTGCCCCGGCAAGACCCGCAAATACAGTCAGCGCCACCCTCTCCGGCTTCACTGTTACCATCGCCGACTTTGGCATGCGGGCGCATCTGGGGCACTTTGCCCCGACGGGAGTGAAAACCATGCAGTCCGGACAGATGGGATCATCGCAGTTACTGCAGGTCACGCGGGTTTCGACGGAAGGATGATTTACGCAGTACATATTAAAACAAGTTTACAATAAAATCGGGACAGCTTGGCGACAGACGACGCGACAAAATCGGGACACCTTACTTAATTCTAAAATTTACCATGAACTTGTACGTATTCAATGAATTAAGTAAGGTGTCCCGATTTTCAAAGTGTCCCGATTTCTTGCGTCAAAACAACAGCGGGCGGGCCTGAAAGGCCCGCCCGTAAATACTGCCCCTACCGTTTAAATCTCTGCTTTGATACCCAGCTCCCTGATCAGGGACTCCTTTGGCAGCGCACCAACGACTTCCTTGATGACTTCCCCTTTTTCAAACAGCATCACCGTTGGTATGCTCATTATGTTGTACTTGGCCGCGGTCTCGCGGTTCAAGTCCACGTTGAGCTTGACGAACTTGATATCGCCTGCCAGCTCTCCTGCCATCTCTTCCAGTACCGGTGCCACCATGCGGCATGGGGAACACCATTCCGCCCAGAAATCGACGATCACAGGAGTGTCTGACTGGATCACCTCTGATTCAAAATTTGAATCGGTGACCTCAACCAGGTTGTTGCCCGACATTAAACACCTCCTTCCTCTTTTCTCCCAGGCTGACCGGAACGCGTGGCGTCATCAGGTCAGCGCATGGATAATTGCGAAGCGGGAGGTTGGACCGCCCGTCGGGCGGCCTTGCGTAAAAGCAACAACCTCAACCTCAGCTTCCTCGGAGCTCCCGGCATCCGGCGCACAACCGCGCTGGACTTGTACCGGGCTGGCTAGGCCTGGGGGAAAACCGACCCGCCTGGATAGCGGGCCACATCGCCTAGCTGCTCCTCAATGCGCAACAGTTGGTTGTATTTGCAAACCCGATCGGTACGGGACGGAGCGCCTGTCTTGATCTGTCCGGCATTCGTGGCCACGGCGATATCGGCAATGGTGGTGTCTTCTGTCTCACCGGAACGATGTGAGATCACCGCCGTATATCCAGCCGCCACGGCCATCGATACCGCATCCAGCGTCTCCGAAAGCGTACCTATCTGATTCACTTTAATGAGTATAGAATTGGCTATTGAATCGTCAATTCCTCTTTTTAGCCGTTCGGTATTTGTCACGAATAAATCGTCGCCCACAAGCTGCACCCGGTCACCTGTTTTCTCAGTCAGAAGAGCCCAGCCCTTCCAGTCGTCCTCGGACATACCGTCCTCGATCGAGACGATCGGATAGCTGTCGATAAGGTCTGCATAGAAGTCAACCATCTGCGCCGGGGTCAGGCTGCGGTCCTCACCGGCGAGGACATATTTGCCCTTTTTGAAAAACTCGCTCGAGGCGGCATCGATGGCTAGGGACACATCCTTGCCGGGTTTATAACCTGCCTTCTTTATGGCCTTGATGATATATTCCACGGCCTCACGGTTGGAACCCAGGTTCGGCGCGAAGCCTCCCTCGTCTCCGACCGCCGTGTTCAGGCCGTCCTTCTGGAGGACTGCCTTGAGCGCATGGAAGACCTCCGCGCCCATCTGCAGCGCCCCGGTAAAACTCTTCGCCCCCACGGGAACACACATGAACTCCTGGATATCCACGTTGTTATCAGCATGGGCGCCCCCATTCAGGATGTTCATCATCGGCACCGGCAGGGTATTGGCTCCCACGCCACCCAGATACTGCCAGAGCGGCAGGCATGCGCTTTCCGCGGCGGCGTGCGCAACGGCAAGGGAGACACCGAGTATGGCGTTGGCGCCAAGCTTGCCCTTGTTGGGAGTACCGTCAAGGCTGATCAGCAGCTCATCCAGCTCTCGCTGGGACGAGGCTTCGAGTCCCACTATCTCCTCGGCGATGGGACCATTGACATTCGCGACGGCCTTCATCACGGATTTGCCACCATACAATTTTTTAACGCCGTCTCGCAGCTCAACCGCCTCGAAGGTGCCGGTCGAGGCTCCCGAAGGCACCGCGGCGCGTCCGGCGGAACCGTCTGACAGCTCAACCTCGACTTCCACTGTGGGGTTGCCGCGTGAATCAAGAATCTGGCGCGCGTGCACATCAACAATCATCGACATAATTTATACCTCCTGGAAAACTGGGGACGATCGTCCCTCTTAAAGTTCCTTTGCCCGCTGATAATATTCTTCCTGACGGTCCTGAGGCAAACTGCTGAATTCCTCACCATCATCCGCGGCCAGCCTGGCTGCTCCCTCAACCCTGTGCTGGAAACGCATGGATGCGCTCCGCAGGGCCAGTTCGGGATCGACGCGAAGCTTCCTTGCCAGGTTCACGACAGCGAATAGAATGTCGCCGGTCTCGTGGTAAGCCGCTGTTTCGGGGCCGCGTTTACTGTCGGTTCCCTCCAGTTCGGCGCCTTCCTGCGCCAGGGCTTCCTTCAACTCGGCCGTTTCCTCTTCGATCTTGTCGAAGACGGGTTGGGCATCGTCCCAGTCGAAACCGATAGCGGCGGCGCGGGCCTGCAGACGCTGGGCATACAGCGGTGAAGGCATGGAGGCCGGAACATCGTGGAAGATGCCTGTACGGCCCTCCTTGTCGCGCTTGATCTTCTCCCAGCGCTCGACGACATCGGCAGGCGTGGCCGCTATGGCGTCACCGAAGACATGGGGATGGCGCAGCACCAGCTTGTCGATTATGCCGCGGGTAACACCGGCAAGATCCCCCCAGCCCTTTTCCGCGGCGAGACTGGACAGAAAGAAGATATGGAAGAGGATGTCCCCAAGCTCCCCGATAACCTCGCCGCCGTGGGCGCCGTGGGCGGCATCGATAAGCTCGTAGGTCTCCTCGAGGGTATGCGTGACGATATCCTC
>Ga0265292_1001189_pt1 | contig 24785 bp, 30 predicted proteins | sample Munlanlewell296A_FD_189080 | JGI IMG/M metagenome (GOLD analysis project Ga0265292, IMG submission 189080) | Leachate microbial communities from a municipal landfill in Southern Ontario, Canada - Leachate well 296A | ecosystem: Engineered > Solid waste > Landfill > Unclassified | place: Canada... | reverse complement strand
AGACCAAGGTGCCCGAGCTCGTGAGGATCATGGTCAAGGCGGACGTGGAGTCGCTGGCGAGGAGGCCATCGTCTTGAGTGGGGCCGACCGCGCAGCGGCGCTGGTGGCGATCTCCCGCACGCTCGACGCTTTCTACGGCGCGTCGCCCGAGCCGTTCGTGCCGGGCAAGTCGCGAGTCGCCCTCTCTGCCGCCACCTTCGGGAAGCCCGAAGTGATGGAAGCCATCGACTCCCTCCTGTCTGGGTTCGTCACGATGGGAAAGAAATCGCGCGAGTTCGAGACCATGGTCGAGCGCGACTTGGGCGTCGGCAACGCTCTCTTCTGCAACTCGGGCAGCAGCTCGAACCTCCTCGCCGTCGCTGCGCTATCAAATCAGTGGACGAGCGGCGCATGGAAACCTGGCGACGAGATCATCACGGGAGCCGTGACGTGGTCCACCACCGTCTGGCCCCTTATCCAGCACGGCCTCAAGCCCGTCTTCGTGGACATTGACCCACGCACGCTCACGCTGGACCTCGACCAGGTCGAAGCAGCCATCACGCCGAAAACACGCGGGCTCGCGGTCGTCCACCTCCTAGGAAACCCAGTGGACATGGACCGCGTGACGGACATCGCGCGCCGCCACGGCCTCCTCGTGTTCGAGGACTGCTGCGAGGCCCTTGGCGCGACGTGGAAGAGCAAGCCCGTCGGTACGAGCGGGGACGCGGGCTCGTTCTCCACGTACTTCAGCCACCACATTACGACCATCGAAGGCGGCCTGATGACGACTAATCGCGACGATGTCGCGGAGGCCTCCCGCGCACTTCGCGAGCATGGTTGGACGCGCAGCCTCAGGGGGCGCCCCGAGTGGGCCGCGAAGCACCCCGACATGGATGATCGCTTCCTCTTCGCGAACACGGGCTACAATCTTCGCCCCACGGAAGTGAGCGGCGCCTTCGGCATCCACCAGTGGAAGCGCCTGCCAGGATTCCTCAAGACGCGCAAGGCGAACCACGACTACTGGACGAGCCGGCTCGAACCCTACCGGGACGTGCTCCATCTCGTTGACGCGCCACCAGGCGCCAGCCACTTCAGCTTCGCAGCATCTCCCAAGCGGAACGCGCCGTTCACCCGCAAGCAGTGGGCCACTTTCCTCGAATCGAAAGGCATCGAGACTCGCCCCATCATGACGGGGAACTTCACGCGCCACCCCGTTTGGCACAACCTGCCACACAAGGTCCACGGCAAGACGACCAACGCGGACTTCGTGAGCGACGCAGGTCTCCTCTGGGGTAACCATCACCTCATTGGCCCGGCGGAACGCGAGTACGTCGCGGACGCCGTGGATACGTTCATGCACAGCCACGGGGCCTAGTTCTTGGCCGAGTCGCTCCGGATCGCCATCACGAACCCTGACCTCGTGTGGGTGCGCGGCGCCCAGCGGCAAGTCATCATGCTCGCGCGCGAGTGGCGCTCCCTGGGCCACGAGGTCCTCATCGTCGCCGGCGAGAAGGCGAGCCCCTACGCGTTCGACCACCTCCTGGAAGGGATCGACGTCCGAACCACTGGGGCTTGGCAGCGCGACTTGGGGCTCGTGAACAAGCTGCCGGGGAGCGGCGCGCTGCGTGCCATCATGGCCAAGCGCGGCGTTCGCAAGGCGTCACACGTCCTTGATGGATGGCGGCCCGATGTCGTGAACGCGCACAATCACCCCGCCCAATGGACGGCTGGCCTCTTGCCTGACGTCGCGCACGTGTGGACGTGCAACGAACCGCCGCTTTGGCACTACTACCCGGACGCGAACCACCGGCTTCGCGACCCGTGGATGCGTTCCACGGACGCCAAGCTCACTCGGACCGTGCGCGCCATCACCGTGCTCGACTCGCGCATCGCGGGCCTCGTGAAGCGCGGCTATCCCGGCATTCCCGTCCACACGACGGGCAGCGGGTGCGAGCTGCCGGGGCCATTGCCGCGACGCGGCGTCGCGTCTGATATCACTCGCCCCGGATTCCATGTCGTGAGCGTGCTTGGAGTGCTCCACCAGCAGAAACGCCCGCACGACACTGTGAAAGCGGCCGTGCTTTCGAGGATCCCGCGTACGACGCTGCACCTCGTGGGCGCGGATCCAGGGGGTATCGTCGACGAACTGCGAGCCGAAGCGCGATCGGGCGGCATCACCCTCGTGCACCACGCTAGCCTCTCTGAGGAGCGCCTCCTCGGGCTCTACGCGAATGCAGACGCGGCGCTCTTCGTTCCAGAGAACCAGCCTTGGGGCATCTTCCCGCTCGAAGCACTCCTCGCTGGCGTGCCCGCAGTGCTCTCACGAGAGACGGGAAGCCTCGAAGCGCTCCCGCAAGACTATCCCTTCGTCACAGACGTCGGGGACGCCGCGACGGCCGCCGCACACCTCCGGCGCATCGCCAGCGACCCCGAGGGCGCGCAGGCGGCCACGAAGGCCAGTGCGGAGGCCATCCGCCGCGACCACTCGTGGTCGGCCTGCGCGCGCCGCGTGCTCGACGTGCTGCGGGTGGCAATGTGACGGTGATTCTGCGTGAGTCGCGCTCGACCATCCCGAGACCTTGGGCGACCACCGCGAGACCCTGGGCACGTTCCGACCACACAGGAGGCGCGTCGGCTCCTTGACGACACATGACGCTGATACTGTCGTCATCGGCGCAGGCGGCGTCGGGACGAGCACCGCGCTCCACTTGCAGAAGCTTGGGAAGTCCGTCATCGTCGTCGAGAAGGAGTCCGGGCCGGCGCTCCACCAGAGTGGCCGCAACAGCGGCGTGATCCACGCTGGCTACAACCAAAAGCCAGGCTCGAACAAGGCCAAGTTCTGCATCGAGGGCTCCCGCAGGCTGCGCGCGTACTGTGCCCAGAAGGGCGTGCCCGTGAAGGTCGGCGGCATCCTCGTGGTCGCAAGGACCGAGAAAGAGATCGATGTCCTTCGCGAGCTGGAGAAGCGCGCGAAAGCCAACCAGGCCGACATCAGGATGCTCGACGAGGCCGGCATCCGCGCGGTCGAGCCGCACGCGAGTGGCACGATGGCGCTGCAAGCGCGCGAGGGGGCCAGCTTCGACCCGCGCGCGTACGTGCATGCGCTCACGGGCGACGCCATCAATGCTGGCGCGCAGTTCCTGTACGACTCGCGCGTCCTCAGCATCGACGAATCAGAGGACAACGTGGCGCTCCGCACGACGAAGGGCACGCTCCGCGCGAGGGTCGTCGTGAACGCGGCCGGGCTCTATGCGGACGAGCTGGCGCGTTCGCTTGCGCCCGACATGCGCGTCATCCCATTCCGTGGCTACTATGCGGAGCTGTCCCCGCAGCGTCGCTCGCTCGTGAACTCGCACATCTACGCCGCGCCCGACCTCCACTTCCCGTTCCTGGGCGTGCACCTCTCGCACCGGACCGACGGTCGCGTCATCGTCGGGCCCGGCGCCATGATAGCTTTTGGCCGCGAGGCGTACTCGTTCTGGAGCATGAAGGGCGGACGGCTCGGGAAGACATTGGGCTGGGGCGGCTTCTACCGCATGATGGCGCGCCCCGAGTTCCGCAAGCTCATCCGAAGCGAGGCCGCCAAGTCGCTCTCGCTCAAAGCCATCTGGCGCGAGGCGAAGCTCCTCGTGCCCGAGCTTCGAGCCGAGGACCTGTCGAGGTCATTTGCGGGCAACCGCGCGCAGGAAGTGTCGAAGGACGGAAAGCTCGTGGAGGACATCGTCGTGCGCGAGACACCGCGGGCGGTGCACGTGCTCAACGCCGTGAGCCCTGGCCTCACGTGCTCACTTCCCTTTGGCGAGCACCTCGCGGGGCTCGCCGCGAAGAAGACGTGATCGCCAAACGGGGTCTGGGGGGTTCACCCCCCCAGAGTTTCGTCGTTTAGGTCCGGATCGTCCCGTTGACGCTCACGTACAGGTCGTTGAGCAAGCCACGCGCCTGCCCGGTCACGTTGGTGGACGAGGGCGCTTGCGGCAAGGGCGACGAGGGCACGCTTGGCGCTTGCCCGCCCGTGATGAGGTCGCGGATGGTGGCGACCGCGTCCTTCGCGGCGGCCTTCACGGTGTCAAGCGCGCCGTGGGCCGCAGCGCCTGCTTCGGCCGCCTTCGCCTTGACGTCCTTCAGGAGATCACTGAGGGCGGTGACCGCGTCCTTCGCGGCGGCCTTCACGGAGTCCATTGCGGCGTGGGCCGCGGCGTTCGCTTCGGCCACCTTGGCCTTGGCTTCCTTCACGAGATCGGTGATGGTGGAGACGATGCCCATCACCGCCGACTTCACTGAGTCGAGCGCGTCGTGCCCTGCGGCACTCATTTGGGCCACGGTGTCCTTCGCGAACTGCACTGTCATGTTCACGATAGCGGCCACGTGGTCAGGCGCGCCTTGTGGGTCCTGCGGGATCTCTTGGGTCTCGTTGGTGACGTTCTGCGCGAAGTCCTGCGCCTCCTGCGGGTCCACGGGGGGAGCCGCCGGTGTGGGGGCGGGCGTCGGGGCGGGCGTGGGCGACGGGGGCGGCGTAGCGGCGGGGCAGAGGGGGACCGCGTCAGCGGCCGCGGGCGCCGCGCCGCGCACGATGCCGCAGGCTTGATCCACGAGGGGTTGGGGCTCGGGGACTTGGGCGCTCACGGTGGGCAGTAGCAACGCGATGGCAAGCAACACGAATCCATAGACCGGTGGGGTCATGGGGCAAGCGTGCCCAGGGGGCTAATCAAGGAGTTTGGATGAGTGGTTTGAGTCTCAAGGCGCGGCGCGCGCCGCGTCGAGCGTGTTCTGGAGGAGCATCGCGATGGTCATGGGGCCCACGCCGCCGGGCACGGGCGAAATGCTGCCTGCCACGCTCTTCACTCCGTCGAAGTCCACGTCGCCGCACAGTTTCCCGTCCACGCGGTTGATGCCCACGTCGATGACGCACGCTCCGGGCTTCACCCACTCTTTCTTCACGAAGCGGGGCTGCCCGATCGCCGCGACCAGGATATCGGCCTCGCGGCACACTGCAGGCAGGTCCCTCGTGCGCGAGTGCGCGATCGTGACGGTCGCATCGCCTCCGTTCCCCTTGAGGAGGAGCGCCGCCGCAAGGGGGCGGCCCACGATCGTGCTGCGCCCAAGGATGACGACGCGCTTGCCAGCGGGCGGGTTGTCGCTGCGCACGAGCATCTCGATGACGCCCTTGGGCGTGGCGGGGATGAAGCGCGGCGTTCCCCGCATCAGGAGGCCTTGGTTGATGGGGTGGAAGCCGTCCACGTCCTTCTTGGGATCGATGGCCTCCACGATGGCGTCCGTGTCGATGTGCGCGGGGAGCGGGAGCTGCACGAGGTACCCGTGGATGCTGGGGTCCTCGTTGTGCTGCCGCACGATGGCAAGCAGTTCCTCCTGCGTGATGCCGGAGTCGCGCCGGTCAAGCACGCTCTTGAAGCCAGCTTCGGCAGCGGCCTTCTCCTTGCCGCGCACGTACGCCTCGCTGGCGGGATCATCTCCCAAAAGGACGACTGCGAGGCCGGGGCGCTGCGGCAAACGAAGCGCTTCCTTCGCGATCGTCTGGCGGATGGCCTGTGCCATCGCTTTGCCATCTATGATGCGTGCCGTCACCGAGGGCCTGCCCCCCGATGCTCCGCCTCTTTGCGCTCTTGACGCTCTTCCTTGAAGCGAAGTTGCTCGCGCGTGCGCTTGTCTGGGCGGTGCTCGGCGCGCGCCAGTGGCGTTGGCTTGGCGAAGACGCGCTTGATGTCGGCCGCCTCCGCCGTGCCGCGCTTGATGAGCCGATCGCCAGTCTTGATGGCGTGGACCGTCACGCGGAGGCGCCCGAAGACCATCTCCTCGCCCACGGTGAATTCGTGCGTGGGCTGGACCTTCATCTCCTTCGCGATGGTCTTCTTGTCGAGGTTGATCGCGATGCCCACGACGACCTCGTCGAAGCGCTTCATCCAAAGCGTCTGGACTTCCCTAACGAGCGCGGCATCGACGCGCTTGGCGTCCTTCGTCTCGATGCCGGTGAGCTTCGCGTCCGCACCGTCGATGATCATGGACTCGTTGATGCGCAGCGCGTCGTCGCCAGGAAGCGTGATCGTGGTGCGGCGGGACTTGGGGCCCTCGCTGAGCACGACTGGCAATGCCACGTCCGCGGCCTCGCGCACGATCGAATGGTGGACCGTGTCGCACTGCGTGCACTGGACGGTCGCGTCCAGAGTGTGCTTGCCCCTCGCTTTGCCGCCGGCCTTGCCCTGGAGCACGGTATGGAGCGTGAAGTCGCGGCACGTGGGGCATTGCGTCGTCACGGCGCTGGGGATGTCGCGGCGTGCCGTCATACCAGCGCCGACCCGAGTCCATGTAGTTAAAGGCTCGCGGCCTTGCACGCGCCATGCATGGAATGCGGCCGTTCGAGGAGCTGCTCCCCAGAGAAGAAGCGCTCCGGCGCCTGCTCGACGCGGCGCGACCGGTCGGGCGAAGCGAGAGCGTGCCGCTACGCGAAGCGCGCGGACGCGCATCCGCCGAGGACGTGGAGGCGACCGTGGCCGTGCCGCCATTCGCACGCTCCATGATGGACGGCTACGCGGTGCGCTCAGCTGACGGCGCTGCACCGCGCAGCGTCGTGGGCGAAGCGTTCGCGGGGCACGGCTTCCCAGGCGTCGTTCACGTGGGCGAGGCCGTCCGCATCGCGACGGGCGCGCCCCTGCCGATTGGCGCCGACACGGTCGTGCGCGTGGAGGACGCTCGCGAAGAAGGAATGCTCGTGTACGTGTCGAGTGCACCGCGCGCAGGGCAAAGCACAGATCCAGCAGGTTCTGATGTTGGCCTCGGCTCGCCGATCGTCACCGTTGGCACGGTGCTCACGCCCGCGCGGTTGGGCCTCCTTGCGAGCGTGGGCCGCTCAACCGTGCGCGTTCACGCTCGGCCACGCGTCGCAGTGCTGCCGACTGGCGACGAGCTCGTCGCACCGGGAGCGCCACCGCGCGCGGACGCGATCTACGACAGCAATTCCACGAGTCTCGCCGCGATCTTTGAAACCGCCGGTTGTACTGTCACCGCACATCCCGCAGTCCGCGACGACATGCGAGCTATCGAAGGCGCCCTCGTCGAAGCGTCACGGGCCAACGACATCGTCGTGCTCTCGGGCGGTGCGTCCGTGGGTTCACGCGACCTCGTCGTGGACGCGCTGCTCAAACACGGCGAAGTGCTCCTGCATGGCGTCCGCGTGAAGCCAGGCAAGCCCTTGCTCGTGGGCCGCATCGGTGACACCCTCATCATCGGTCTGCCAGGCAATCCGACGAGCGCGCTGTCGAACGCCGCGCTCTTCGTGCTGCCCACGCTGCGCAAGCTCGCAGGGCTCCCCCCATTGAGCGAGCGCACGGTCGAAGCCGAACTCTCGATGGGAGTGGAAGGAAACCCGCGTCGCTTCCTTTTCCTCCCGGTGAAGCTCGATTCCGGCCGTGCGATCCCCACGTTCAAGGGCTCCGGCGCGCTCACGAGCTTCTCGGAGAGCGACGGGTGGGTCGGCGTTCCCGAAGGCGTCAACCTCAAATCGGGGTCACGCGTGGTGGTGACGCTGTGGCCCTGACGCTTGCCCTCCTCAACTTGGGCCCCGAGGAGATCCTCGTCATCCTGATGATCTTCCTTCTCCTCTTCGGGGCGGACAAGATCCCGCAGGTCGCGCGTCAGCTTGGAAAAGCGCGAGCCGAACTGTCGCGCGCGCAAACCGAGGTGCAGAAGGCGCTCAAGGGCGAGGACGAGCGCGCCCTCGACGAGCAGCTGAAGTCAGACGCCTCGCGCGAGCAGCACGTCGTGCAGCAGGACTATGAGATGTTCCAGCTCCGCCGTGCCGCAGTGGAGCTTGGCATCGACACGGGAGGCAAGACGCGCGAGGAACTGCGCATCGCCATCGCCGAGGCGGTCGCACCCACCAAGCCGGAGCCCAAGCTGGGCGAGTGAAGCGCTCAAAACGCTGCCAACGCGCAGCAATACCCCTATCCGAGACAAGCGGAAGGCTGCTTGTTTCACTATTTGAAGTTATGCTTGTGTGTGCGACTTGAGTGGAACTCACGTCAGCAATCATGATTGTTATAACCTCATGGCAATCCCTTTGCGGATGCGCCCCATCGTCGTCCCGTCCATGTCTGTCCGCCGGGGTCTCTCGGAGAACGTTGAGATGTACCTCGAAACCATCTACGTCCTCACTGAGGGCGGCACGGTCGCCCGAACCAAGGACATCGCGGCTGATTGGAAGGTAAGCCAACCCTCTGCGACCGAGATGGTCCAGAAGCTAGCCGCGGCCGGGTATTTGCACTACGAGCCCTACAAGGGCGCGAGCCTCACGCCGGAGGGCTTGGCCATCGGCCGCGCGGTCATCCGGAAGCACAGGCTCTTGGAACGCTTCCTCGTGGACGTGGTCGGCCAGCCGCACAAGCGAGCGGCGGAGGACGCGTGCACCATGGAGCACGTCATCTCTCCCGAGCTGGAGGCTTGGGTATGCGCGCAGTTGGGGCACCCTGACAAGTCACTGAATGGTGAGCCCATCCCGCCCGGGGATTGTTGTCCCTAAGGGAATTTGGCACGGCCATCCTGGAACCTTTATCATGCGTCCCGCCTCACCAAGCGTGATGCCAGAGAACGCTTCGCCCCCGCCGGCTCCTGAGCAGGCGCAGGTGATGGTCAACCCCGCGATCGAGAAGCTGGAGCGCGACGTGCTCCGCCTGCTGGAGACCGTCCAGGAGATGGAGAAGGCCGGCGAGAAGCAGACGCTTCGCGCCATCGCGGAGAAGGCTGGCATGTCCAAGGACGAGGTGAACCGTTACCTCAATCCGCGGGTGAACGAAGTGTACAACTTCGAGCGCCTCGTTGGCGTGCGCGGACGGAACCGCCCACTGTACAACCACCTCATCGTATCGGGCCCCCCGCATGTCGTGGAAGAGAAGTGGGCCGGCATCAGCGCGAACACGTCCAAGTACGTGCTCTTCCGCGCTGTGGCTCACCGGTACGGTTACGAGGTTCGCTTCCTTGGCGCGGCGGGCCACATCATCGACGTGGAGTACCGCGGCATCGAAGCCACCGCGACGGAGCGCCTCGGCAAGGTCTTCTCGAGCCAAGAGCCAGTACTGAACTTGTGAGCAATGCTCGCAGCCGATGTGGTTCGTCACCCCTGAAGGTCTGGTGCGTTGCTCCAGCACCAACCAGTCAAGCCGCTTCACCAACCTGCGGTCGCGGCGCCACCGCAACCACGCCGATGCCGATGAGCACTAGTGCGCCGCCCACGAGCGTGAAAGTGCCTGGCGCTTCGCGCAGGATGAAGAAGGCGAGGATGCTTGCCCCGACGGGCTCTCCAAGGATGGTGGTCGCGATGACGGGTGCGGTCACGTACTTGAGCGCCCAATTGAGCACAGTGTGGCCGAGGATCATCGGAACGCCCGCAAGCAACAAGAAGAGCACGAACTGGCGCGCGTCGTACCCCACGAGTGGACCGCCGTAGGGCGCGGGCACCAGCACGGAACCGACAAGGAGCGCGAGCGCCGCCACCCCGTACACGGGCGTCACGTACGCGAGCAAGCCGAGCCGACGCCTGTAGCTTCGTCCCGCGAGGAAGTAGGCGGCGGCCGCCAGCGCGCCCACGAGCGCAAGCGCGTCGCCAAGCAAGGGCGCGCTCCCGCGTTGCGCGTCGCCCAGAGTGATCACGGCGCCTCCCGCGAGCGCGATGATGATGCCGACGTACCCGCGCGGGGCCAATCCTTCCCCAAAGAGCCACGTCGAGGCCACGGCCACGATGGCGGGATGCAGCGTGACCAGGACGACGCTTGCCGCCACGGTCGTGAGACCAAGGCTCGCGACCCACGCCCCAAAATGCGCCGCGAGAACGAGGCCCACCATCGTCAGGCCAAGCCAGTCCTTCAAAGAGAACGCCGCAAGTTCTGAGCGCGACCTCCACAAGGCGAACGGCACCAGCAAGAGCGTCGCGAAGAGGAGCCGGAACGCGGAGGCCGGGAGTGGCGGCGCGTTCGCCTCACGGAAAAGGATGGCTGCTGATGATATCGCTAGGATGCTCGCCGTGATGCCCCCGACCAGAAGCGGCGTGGAGGGGCGCTCGCTCAACGGACACCGTCCAGGAGGGCAGCGTACGCGCGAGCGCCCGCGTCGAGGTCAGCGATGGCGATGCTCTCGTGGTCCGTATGCGCGACGGCGGGATCGCCCGGGCCGAGGATGATGGTCGGGATGCCTGCGGGCGCGTACTTGCTCGCCTCGGTCCCATATGGCAGCGCCACCGTCCCGCGGCCGCCCGCGGCGAGCGCTGCCCTCGCGAGTGGAGCGTCTGCCGATGTCTCGAACGGCAAGTGCGATGAGATCGCGCTGACGCTGGCTTTCTCGTGCTCGGGCGCGACCGCATCGCGGACCGCGCGGAGGACGTCCTCCTGGCTCGTGCCGGGAAGATAGCGCACGTCCAACTCGAGGAACGCGGTCGCCGGCACCTGGTTCACGGCCTCGCCTCCCCCGATGCGGTCCAGGCTCGCGGTCGCTTCGCCAAGAAGCGGGTGCTTTCCGGGCGGGCGATAGTTGGCAAGCCGGTCGGCGATGCGCACGATTCGCGCTACGGCGTTGTCGCCCAGTTCCGGCATCGAGCCGTGCGCGTTCGTGCCCACCGCGTCCACGCGCACCCAAAGCACGCCCTTCTCGGCGATGCCGACTTGCATGGACGTGGGCTCACCAACGACGACGCCATCGAAGCCAGATAGCAATCCCTCCTCGATCGCAAGTTCGGCCGCGCGCATCGTGGTCTCCTCGTCGGTCGTGAGGAGTATCGCGCAGGGAGATCGCGTGGCCCGGGCAGCCGCCACGAAGCACGCGACGCTCCCGAGCATGTCGCTGGCACCCCGGCCCCACACGCGGCCTTCTGCGGTCTGACCGCCGAATGGCTCGCGCGTCCAGCCTTCGCCGACGGGCACGACGTCCACGTGCCCCGAGAGCACGAAGCGCGGGGCGCCGCGGGCGAAGAGGACGGCCGTGGGCTCGCCCTTCGTGCGCCGCGCCGTGAAGCCCATGGGCAGCAGCTCGCGCTCCACGCGCGCGAGAACGGCGAGCGGGCCGCCACGCGCTGCGCGGATGAGGTCGGCGAGGAGCGCGGCGGGCACGCCTCGATCAGTGGAGGTGGCCCGGATGAAACTTCTCAGGGAGCGTTGGGCTCCATATGCACGTACACGAGGTGGATGTGGGGGATCTCGGCCCGGATGCGCGTCTCTATCCTCGTGGCGAGGTCATGAGCTTGGTCCACCGTGAGGGCCCCGTCCGAGGCGCAAGTGAGGGTCAACTTGAGCTTGCTCTCGTCGAGCTTCACGACGGCGCTCGCGTGGGCCGAGACGGCGGGGAAGTCGTGGAGGATGTGGGCAAGGGAGGCGGCAAGCGTCTCGCTGACGTCCGCGCGTGTTGCTCCTTCCACTGGCTGGTTCCCCGGCTCGATGTGCGACGTCGCGGCAGTGATGTTAGGGTCGAGCGCTCGGATGCGCTGCTCGATGTCGGTCGCGATGTCGTGCGCCTGGGTGAGGGGGATCTCGCGGTCGAGTTCGATGTCGAAATCGACTTCGATGCCCTCGTTGGTCTGCGTGACGAGGATGTCGTGGATGTCGAGGACTGCGTTCGTGCGGAGCGCCTCGGAGCGGATGCGGTCCACGAGCCTGGCTGACTCGGCGTTGTCGGGACGCGTGTGCAGCACGACATCCGCGCCGGGGAGTATGGCATGGATGCTGCTGGTCAGCGCGTTGGCAACATCGTGCGCGTGCGAGATGGGCGCGTGCGTGTCCACGATGATGGTCGCGTCCACGAATGTTCGAGGGCCGCTTTCCCGGATTCGAACGCGCTCGATGGCGCGCAGGCCTGGCACCTTGGCGGCTTCTTCGCGGATCTTCTGCTCGAGGCCCGCGGGGGCCGCGTCGAGGAGGGTCTGGATCGACCTGTTCCAGAGACGATACCCGATGACGGCCGTGATCAACGCAACCCCGATCGCCGCGATCGCGTCGAAGGACGCGAAGCCTAGTGCGGTCATGCCAAGCCCAAGGATGACGATGACGGAGCTGATGAGGTCGGTGGAGAAGTGGATCGCATCCGCCTCGAGGGCTTGGCTCTTGTACTTCTTGGCGGCACTGGCGAGGGCCCGGCTGCGCGTGAAGTCAACCACTATGGACATGAGCATGATGCCGATGGCCCACGACGTGACATCGACGGACGCTTGCGTGAAGAATAGGCGGTCCACGGCGCTCCACAAGATCCAGCCGCACGTCACGAAGAGGAGCGCGGTCTCCGCGAGGCTCGCAAGGCTCTCGACCTTCGCGTACCCATAGGGGTGGTGAGGGTCCGGGGGCCTCGCAGCCTTCCACACGGCATACATAGTCACACCGCTCGCAATCAGGTCGAGGGACGAGTGGAGGGCTTCTGAGAGGATGCCGAGGCTGTTCGTCCAGAGACCCACGATGAGCTTGGTCGAAGCAAGGAGGACCGCGGCGAGGACCGAGACGAGCGCCACGCGGTACTTCGCGTCCATCTTGCGCGCGGGGGATCTCTCCATTGGTGGGCCGCGAGACCCTTGTTATTCCTCTTAACCAATCGCAATGAGTGGCCTAAGATTGTTCGACGCGCCTAAGACGAGGCAGGGGTCCGCGAAGCTTTCGCCACAGCATCAAAAAGGCGGGACCGCTTCACTGCGGTTGCGGCGCCGTGCCCAGCGCCCGCTGGTGCTCGCGGAGGGCCAATTCCCGGCTGGCTCGATGGGGCCGAAGGTGCACGCGCCCCTCCCTTCACCGCGCTGAGGGCACCCGTCGATGCGGTGGCCGCGTTGGTTCGGGGAGGTGGTGGATGAACCAGTCGGCGGCGTGCTCAGCGACCTTCTCCAACGTGCCTGGCTCTTCAAAGAGGTGCGTGGCGCCTGGGACGATGCGGAGTTCCTTCTCGCATCGCAAACGGTCGATGGCCTCCTCGTTCATGGTGATGACTTGGCGGTCGTGCCCGCCGACGATCAGGAGCGTCGCCACATCGACGTGGTCGAGCGCGTCCCCCGCGAGATCCGGCCGACCGCCGCGGGAGACGACGCCGCGGACGCCCTCCGGGTGCTCGGCTGCCGCCACGAGCGCGGCAGCGGCGCCCGTGCTCGATCCGAAGTAACCGATGGGGAGACCCTGCGTGGAGCCTTCGTGACGGAGCCACTCGCTGGCACCCCTCACGCGCTGGGCGAGCAGCGGGATATCGAATCGAAGACGCGCCGTCTCATCGTCCTCGGCGCCCTCGCTGGGCGTGAGTAGATCGATCAGGAGAGTGGCAAGCCCCGCCTCGCGAAGCCTCTGGGCCACCCAGCGGTTGCGGGGGCTCAAGCGGCTGCTGCCGCTTCCATGCGCAAAGATGACGATCCCCCTCGCACCCTCGGGGATCGATAGCGTCCCCTCGAGGACCACGGGGCCGGCGGTCACGAAGACGGGCCGCTCGTCCGGGCCTGAGCGGGGCGCCGCTGGCCCGGAAGCTCTGCGGAGGAGATCGATGACCTCCTCGTCGGGAGTCGGCCCAAAGTGGCGGTACCACATGCCGATGGCGCCCATGTCGTCGGGGCGCAGCGGGCAAACGACCTCGTCAACCTCGCGCTCGAAGCGCGCGATCGTGTCCGGTGCGCCCACTGGTGCAGCGAGCACGAGACGCGCTGGTCCCTGCCGCCGCACGGCGCGCACGGCGGCGAGGGCCGTGGCGCCAGTCGCCAGGCCATCATCGACTATGATAGCGGTGCGGCCCGCCACGTCCACGGGGGCGCGTCCGCCCCGGAACATCGCTTCGCGCCGCGCGCGCTCCTTCGATTCGCGCCTGGTGACGCGGTCAACGTCAGCCTCGGTGAGGCCGCAGGAGAGGATCACGTCATCGTTGAGGACGCTGACGTCCTCGGGGCCGACCGCGCCGAAGGCCAGCTCGGGCTGCGCGGGAACGCCCAGCTTGCGCACTACGACCACGTCGAGCGGAGAACCGAGGCTTCGCGCGACTTCGTACGCGACAGGTATTCCACCGCGTGGGATCCCCAGGACGACGCAGCGCTCGTTCTTGAGGTGCGTGAGCTGGGCCGCGAGGGCCCGGCCGGCCTCGACCCTGTCGCCGTACGTCGCACCCACCCCCTCAGGTGGCTCGCGAGGCAGCGACCACGCTGGAGGTCGTGACCGGGCGAACAGGCTCACCGCGGGGCATGGTGGAACTGGTGGGAGACCTGATCTCCTTCTCGACGTGTTTGCCGCCGGAGGGCAGGTGCACTTCCTTGAGCGCGTGGCGCGTGTCCTCCAGGAGGATCGCGTCGATGAGGTCCTTTGCGATGACCGCCACGTCGCTGATCGAAACGACACCCACCAGTTCGTTGAGGTCGTTCACGACGGGAAGGCGCCTCACGACGCCGCCGCTGCGGAACGTGTCGATGACGCTGAAGATCGTGTCATCGAGCGTCACCCGCGCGGGGTCCCGCGTCATGACGGTGTTCACTCTCGTGCTGGATGCCGATCGGTCGTCTGCCAAGACGCCGACCGCAAGCTGCCGATCGGTCACGACGCCCGTGACCTTGCCCCGACCCAAGACGACGACGAAACCGACGTTCTTGGTACGCATCAACGCCGCGACTTGTTGGACCGTGTCGTTCTCGTCGCAAGCGACCGGTTCTCGTGTCATGAAGTGCTCTACATGCATGGCCGCCTTGTGGCCCGCATGATGGATGGTACTTCCGGCAAGCCAGCGCCCGTGGCTGCCGCCACCTTCTTGCATGCGGGCTCCATCCCCAGCTTCCGAGTGATCCAGCATGGCATGGAACATGATGCAAGATATGGAGCGACGGTTCGACGACCTGCGGCGCGAGCTCCTTGGGAGCACCGAGTCTGGCGCGCTCGTCCCATGGAGTGGCGCGGTGTCTGGCATCCGTGCCCCCCTGGCCGACATCGTGGACGATGGGACCGAGTTCGTCCTGACGGCCGAGCTGCCAGGCGTCCGCAAGAAGGACATCACGCTCGACGTGCAGCCAGACAGCATCCGCATCCGGGCGCAGGCCCAGACCGCTCAGGAGAAGAAAGAGAAGAACTGGGTGCGCCGCGAGCGCTCCACCTTCGCATATGACCGCTACGTCGAATTGCCCGAGGAAGTGAGCCCCGACCAATCGTCCGCGAAGTTCGAGGATGGCGTGCTCACCGTCCACATCCACAAGGTGGAGCCAAGCAAGCGAAGCGCGCATCGCGTGGAGATATCGTGAAGCCGACTCCTGCTCAGCCCTCTGAAGCGCCAGCGTACGGCATCCACCGGATCACAGGTCTTTCCTTCGACACTGCGCTCGAACGGATCTCGGAGGCGTTGAAGGAGGAAGGATTCGGGGTCCTCACCCAGATCGACGTGCGCCAGACCCTCAAGGACAAGATCGGCGTCGATTTTCCACGCTTCGTGATCCTCGGGGCGTGCAATCCTCGTTTCGCCCACGAGGCCCTCACTGCCGACCACCGCATCGGTCTCCTATTGCCCTGCAACGTCGTGGTCCAAGAAGTGCCAGGCGGGAGCGCGATGATCAGCGCCATTCGGCCGACCGTTCTCTTCGAACGCCTCGCCGTCGATCCGAAGATCGTGGGCGTCGCCAAAGACGCTGAGGAGCGCCTCGGGCGGGCCATCGAGAAGGCTGCGCTCACCCAGTGATCTCGCGCTCGCTCACATGCCGCTGAAAGCTATCTCGCGTTCCTCGATGCTTTCGGGCGCGTGTTCGCTGTGCCGGCCGCTTACGCGGGTGGGCGTGAGGCGGTAGAGCATCATGCCTCGATCGTGCCGGTCGGGCTCGCCTTGTGGTGACTCGCCCCAGTCCGGGGGAAGCGGGACGCTCATGAGTGCTTCCATGGCGTCTAGCCCGTCCTCCAGACGTTCGATGCTCCCGAACGCTTGCACGCTTTCCCAATCGTCAAGCGAGTGGATGCGTACGATCGTGAAGCACGCTTCCTGCGTGCGGAGAAGGTACTGCGCCTTGAGGCCAGCTCGCGTCTGGAAGTAGAATCGCTCGCCGTCGTACCCGTAGTAGATCGGCACGCCGTAGGAGCGGGCGTCGTCCGCGAGGCACAGGACGCCGAACTTGTTGTGGCGGATGAACTCGCGGACCTCCGCATCTTGCATCTCGTGCATGACAGGACCTCAGTTTACCATGACCTCAGGCGCTCTTGCGTTCGTTCGCGCATTCGATACTCGCGAAGCGCTTCGTCGTCCCTCGGGGAGCGCATCCTTCGTCCAGGCATACGGACACACATGCGCCGTCAGCTTGCATAATGCCACACGCAGTTCCGCTGGCTGGTCGGCTCGGAGACGCGAGCCAGCACTCCACCTGGCGCACGCCACAGGTCGTCAGGTGCTGCTGCGCATCGATCACACGATCATGTCGCGCCGCGAGGGAAAGGCGTTCAGGCTTCTCGGTCGAGCGTCGCGGTGTGGGCGAGCACCCCGACGTTGTGGTACATGACTGAGCCACCTGGCGCGACTGTGGTCTGTGATGGCCGGAACCCGAACTCCGAGGTGTCCTTCCCGTCCACGATATCGACGTGCACCAATGTCGGGGCACCCGCTTCGGCGGTGACGTTCTGGAGCATCCAGGGGTGGGGGTGACAGTGTCCAGAGTAAGCGCCGATTTCGTCGAAGCGCAGCGTTGCGTTCGCGCCCGGCTCGATCAGCCCTGTGTCCAGCGTTGGCTCACCAGAGTGCCCGTGCCCGTCCGTGTGCTGGGTCTGGGTCATGTCCATGCCTTCCATGGTGTCGGCGCCAGGGCCGCCGGACGCCAAGCAACCGGCAAAGCCAAGAGAGAGTGCGAGGCTGATCGCAACGATGGGTCGGAGCATGCGAGCCGCGATGCAGCACGGCGCCCTCATGAGGATTCTTTGACGCTACCGGAACTCGTCCGATCCCGTTCAGCCAGCGTCAAAGAACCTTGAAGACATGTTTGTTGGAGCGGTCCTTGTGAGCTTCCCAGATTTCAGCGTGATCACGGCGATCGCGGTCGCGCTGATCAGCGGCGCACTCACCATCATCGTCGGTATCGGATGGCGTCGCCAGCGCGACTCACGCATGCTAATGATCGCAGGCGCGTTCTTCACGCACTTCGTGAAGAGCGTCTTCGTCGCGACCAGCTTGAGCCTCCATTGGCTCACGCATGAGACCATCGAGCCTGTGGGGGACGGATTCGACCTCGTTATGATGGTCCTACTTTTCGTCCCGTTCGTGCTTCGGCGATGATGGGAGACGACAGCGTGACTAAGCCCGCGAAGGACGAAGGCGTCGAGATGCGCACGCGTATCTTCGACCTCGTCCACCGCTACCCCGGGCTGCACCTGCGCGACATCCAACGCCGCGCGTCCACGAGCGCGGCCCTCGCGGAGTACCACCTGAACCTCCTCGAGAAGTGGGGTCTCGTGAAGAGCACGAAGGAGCACGGCCGCCGACGCTTCTTTCCCGCGCGTAGCCCCCGCATCGCCCTCTCGAAGGATGACCAACGAGTCATCAGCCTCATGCGACAACGCATCCCGCTCGGAATCGTGCTCCTCCTCCTTGAGGGCGAGCAGGCCACGCACGGCGAGCTCTCGACAGCCCTAAACGTGCACAAGAGCACGATGACATACAACCTCAGGAAGCTCATCGACGCGGGAGTCGTGTTGCCTGCGCTGGCCGATGGCCGCGCTCTGAGCCTCTGCGATCGCGAGCACGTGCTCACGCTCCTTCGAGCCTACGAGCCCTCACCTGACCTCATTGGCGCCTACGCACAGCTTTGGGAGAACCTCTTCGACGCTCTCTGGCCAGGCGCTGGCAAGGAGTGACTCAAAGGCGGTCGATGGCGGTGAGCATCTGCTTGCGCCAGTCCTCGACGCACGCCTTCAACTTGCGCTTCACCTGCGCCTTCGGCACCGCCTCGTAAGCGTAGTAGTAGCCCCCCTCGTCCAGGATGCGCTTGGTCTTGACGAGCACGCTGCAGAGGACAAGCCGCTGGAGGCTGCGATAGACGACGCTCGCGTCCTTGCCAAGGATCTTCGCGATCTCCTCGGTCCTGGCCGCACCTAGGTTGTTCACGGCCTCATAGACACGCACGTCCTGGCCCCCAAGGTCGAAAGCGCACTGGATGACGTCAGCACAAGAGAGGCGCCGCGCCTGCAGGGCCTTGAGGGGGAACGCCATGCGGGCGATTCGTCGTGAAATGCCTAAAACCTGTTGGCCACGTATGAGCGACTCGCGGGGTCATGCATGCTTGGTGCAAAACTGACCCTTCCCTCGTTTGAACCCATAGGTTACGCAGTACAGCACCGATGGCATCTCGATTGTACAGTGCTTGCAGAACCCATATCCACTTGGACGGGGTCCGCGACCTCATGCAGTTCCGAAGCGCCGGCATTCTCGTGGGCGGCATCGTCGTTGGCCTGGCACTTGCCGGCCTCACTGCTTCGGCCATGTCGGGGTACGGCCCCATGGCGGGCTGGAGCCACGGCACGATGGGCCAGGGCATGATGGGCAATGGCATGATGGGTGGCGGCGGTATGATGGGCAACGGTTGCCACATGTGCTCGGGCTCCAGCGCCGGAACGAGCGGCACGGGCACCCTCGTCGTGATGAAGGACTACCAGTACCAGCCCACGACGCTCAACGCGCGCGTGGGCGACACCGTGACATGGCGCAACGACGACTCCGTCGCGCACACGGTGACGAGCGACACAGGAGAAGAGCTCGATTCGGGGCTCATCCAACCGGGCAGCACGTGGACGCACCAGTTCACGCAGGCCGGGACTTTCAGCTATCACTGCGCGCCTCATAGCTCCAGCTCGAACGGCTCGTACTCAGGCATGACGGGACGCGTCGTCGTGTCGTGAGCCGTCGCGCGCAGCCGACCATAACACGCTACGTGCGCGACGCCCGCCATGGACGCCACTGTTCGTGGCTCCATGAGGTCCAACTCAGTTGGCGAACGTGGCGACCGCGGCGGGCACCGCGTGTTCTGGGCGCGCGGGCGACTCGTTCTCGGTCAACCCTGCGTCGTCCCACGGGCTTATGCCGCCTCCATATCCTGCCGCCTTGTGGACACCGAGCAATCGCTCCTGCACCTGGCGGGACTTACTGAATACGAAGCACGGGCCTACCGCACGCTTCTTGGGCTTGGGAGCGTGGGGGCTGCCGATATCGCGGAAGCTTCAGGTATCCCGCGAACCCGCATCTACGCCGTGCTCGATGGTCTGTTGGAGCGTTGGGTCATAGTAGAAGCGGGTCGCCCCAAGCGTTACCGCGCGCGCGATCCCCACGAGTGCTTCGAGGATGCACGCCGCGAGCTGGACGCCAAGATCGAGGCCGGCCTTCCTATTCTGGCAGCGCGCTATCACGAGCGTGAGCAACGCTTCGCCGGCCCCCTCTGGATACTGGAGGGCGAACCAGCGATCGTCAAGAGGGCGGTCGCCATCGCCCAGCGCGCGCGCAAGAGCCTCCGGTTCGTCCTGCCGGTACCCATGCGGCCCCCTCCGTCACTCACGGAAGCGATTGGCCGCGCGCAGAAGCGCGGCGTCGTGCTCCTTATCGGCGCGTCAGCCGAAGCGGGGCGGGAATTCGCGCGGAAAGGCCTGACGTCGCGCGAAATGCGGTTCCCCGCGTTCGTCCTCGTCTCGGACGAGACCCAAGGCCTCCTTGCGGTCCGCACTGAGGGGGGCGCCATGCGGGGCCTTTGGAACCCGAACCCTGAGCTCGCGCGCTTCATGGTGGCGCTACTGCGTCCCGTCCTGGACGGTGCCTGAGTCACGTTTTCACTCGCCCTGATGACATCGAGGTTAAGAGCGTCCCCCTGCCAGTCTGCGCCAGATGCTCACACCTGAACGCATCCACAAGACGCGCTGGTGGATCCTCCTCGTTCTCTGCCTCAGCCTCGCCCTGGTCGTGCTCGACAACACCGTCATCAACGTCGCGCTCCCCACGCTCGCGCAGGAACTCGGCGCGGGCGGCACCGAACTGCAATGGATCGTAGACGCCTACGTCCTCGTCTTTGGCGGGCTCCTCCTCACGATGGGGGCGCTTGGCGACCGCTATGGGCGCCGCGGTGCCCTGCAGGCCGGCCTCATCATCATCGCGGGCAGCAGCGTCGCGGTGCTCTTCGCGACCGAGGCGCGGCACCTCCTCCCGGTCCGTGCGATGATGGGCGTGGGGGCCGCGCTCGTCATGCCAGCGACACTCAGCATCCTCACGCAGGTGTTCCCGAAGGAGGAGCGCGGTCGAGCCATGGGTATCTGGGCCGCCGTCGCGGGAGTCGGCGGCATCGTGGGCTTAGTCATCGGTGGCTGGCTGCTTGAGCACTTCTCGTGGCAAAGCGTGTTCACGCTGAATGTCCCGATCGCAGCGGTCGCGCTCGTCGCGGGGCTCTTCTTGTTGCCGCGCAGCAGGGACGAGCGACGCAGCCCCCTCGATCCCGTCGGCACCGTCCTCTCGATCGTCGCGCTGACGAGCCTCCTCTTTGCTATCATCGAGGGACCAGCCGTGGGTTGGGCAGCAGCTTCCGTGCTCGTCGCCACCGTCGTCGCGCTAGTGGCGTGGCCCACGTTCGTGTGGTGGGAGCGCCGCACGCGCTTCCCCATGCTGCCGCTTGGCCTCTTCCGCGACCGCGGCTTCGCGGTAGGCAACCTCGTGATCGCACTCGCGTTCCTCACCATCTTCGCCGTCTTCTTCGCCATGACGCAGTACCTACAGTTCGTGCGCGGTTACTCGCCATTCGACGCTGGCATCCGCTTCCTTCCGATGATCGCAGGCATGGCCAGCACGGCGACGCAAAGTGACCGGCTCGCGCGCCGGATCGGAACGCAGCGCACCGTCGGCGCGGGGCTGTTCCTCGTGACGCTCGCGCTCATTGGGCTTTCGTTCGTCGGCATCCAGACCGACTACGCGTTCGTCGCCCTCGGCCTCCTTCTTCTTGGTGCGGGGATGGGCGCCGCGATGGCCCCCAGCACGACCATCATCATGGACGCCGTGCCCCCTGAGAAAGCGGGCGTCGGCAGCGCGATGAACGACACGAGCCGGGAGGTGGGCGCCGCACTGGGTGTCGCCATCCTGGGCAGCACCCTCAACGCGGTGTACTCGCGCGCCCTCGACATCGCCGCGACGCTTCCCACTGCCGTCCGTGACGCTGCGTCACAGGGGATTGCAACCGCGTTCATGGCCGCACATCGACTGCCGGCCCCCACAGGCGACGCACTCCGGGCGAGCGCAAGCGACGCGTTCGTCGCAGCGCTGCAAGTCACGTACTGGGCCGCGGCCGCGGTCACATTCATTGGCGCGATCATCGCCTTGCTCACGATGCCTGATCGTCAAGCGGCGCGACCCAAGGCCCATGCCGTGAGCGTGTGAAGCTCTTATGAGCAGGCACGTTGACTCCCCGTCGTGCGGTTGTAGCACCGGTTCCCATGGTCTCGTTCCAGAACAAGGCGTCCTTCGTCGCAGCGCTCGTCATCAGCGTCGTCATCGGAGCTGGCGTCGGCTACGCGCTACAGCCTTCGGGCGCGCCCAGCACGACTGACGGTGCGGGCGGCCACGAGATGACACCCGCCGAGCAGTGCCAGCACATGCCAGAGATGTGCCCCACACCAGGGGGGAACCAGACTGCCAGACGATGACTCGGGCAAGCGCTCGTGGTGGGCAAGCCTCATTGCGTTCGGAACGGCGCTCTTGGCGAGCGCACACCACTGGTTGCACGTCATGCTGCTATCGCTCGGGTTCACCTTCTTGGCTCCAGTCACGAGCCCGTTCTGGCGCACGATGATGCTGCTCGTGTCTCTGCTCGCGACGAGCGTGATGGTCGCTTGGCTCCTCCGTGCTCGCGAGATACCCGCGTCCAGGTTCTGGGGCATGGGCGCCGGGGCTTGCCTGAGCCTCGCGCTACTCGCCTTCACGGTGGTGCGCGACGGCGTCTGAGACCACGCAAGGACTATCGAGGACGAGGCCACACCCCTTAACCAACGCGACCCGGATGACGGGCGAGGATCCGTATGTTCTCGCGTCCGAAGTCCATCGAGTATGACCTGGAGTGCGGCGACTGTGGGCACCACATCGGGTCGTTCGTCCGCTTCGAGGACTTCGGGGACGAGCCGCGCTGCTGCCCTGACTGCCTCAGCATGCACTTGCGGGAGGTAGAGGTCTTTGGCGATGAGTCACCGATCATGGGCCCAGTGTTGCACTCACGACGGATCCCTGGTGAGAAAGCCCCCCAGACCCCACCTTCAGCCGCTTCTCGCGACGATCCACTCGCAGACCTTGGGCCAGACGTCCCGGTGCGCCCGGCTGCTGACTGAGAGACCGATGTGACCAGTGGGCACGTCGATCCACTCCTTATCAGTGCTCGGGACGAACTCAAGGAACGCGGATGTCGACTCGTTGGGCACGAGGTGATCGAACTTCCCAGTAAGGAGAAGAAGTGGCATCATGAGGCCGTCGAGCCGCACTGGCTTCCCGTCGAGCGCTAGTTCGTTGCGGGCCAGCTTGTTCGATTGGTACAGCTCTTTGATGAATTGCCTGTAAGTCTCGCCCGCAACGGGGATCGTGTCGCGGGACCACTGCTCCATGCGGAGGAAGTTCGCCACGAACTCCTCGTTGCCTGCGTACTTCGCGAAGTTCGCGTACTTCGCGTACATGTTCTCGACGGGCTTGAGGAACTGGAACCCCGCATCCAGAAAACCGCCAGGCGCATTGCCGAAGGCCTCGACGATCTTGTCGGCGTCGAAGTACTCCGGCCGGCTCCAGAGGCGAAGCAGCCCGTCGCCCCCATCGAAGACGAGGGGAGCCGCCATCAACACGAGGTTCCGCACTTTCTCGGGGTGAAGAGCTGCGTACATCGTGCTCATCGCGCCGCCCATGCAGTAGCCGAGGACGGTGACGTCGGAAGAGCCGCTCTTCACGCGCACGGCGTCCACGCAGTTCTCGAGATATCGGTTCACGTAGTCGTCAAGTGTGAGCCATTGGTCGATCTGTGAGGGCGAGCCCCAGTCGATGAGGTACACGTCCAACCCGGCTTCGAGCAAGCGACGGACGACGCTGCGATCGTGTTGAAGATCAAGCACGTAGGGCCGGTTGATGAGCGCGTACACGATCAGCACCGGGGTCGGGTGGATCGCCCCGCGTTCGGGACGATAGCGGAGCAGCCGGAGCTTGTTCTCGGAGTAGATGACGTCGGCGGGCGTCTCACCCACGCTGACCTGGGGCGGATTCTCAAGGAACGTGCCGAACCCAGCGATCCGGTCAGCCCAAGCTTGTGTCGCCTCGACGGCGGCCCGCGTCATCATTTGGGGCATCGCCATGGGGTCCATGCGCTTGGTCACCCTCGGGGCGTTCCGCTCTCGGGCATCTTCGCGTGGATATCACGCAGGAGAGTCTCGACGCGCTGTTGGCGCCGCTCCAGCTCGATCAGACGTTGTCCAACTTCGAGGAGGTCGCTGCGCGTGGAGATGCCTACGGCGCGCAGGCTGTGCTCCGCTTGCTCCTGGAGGCGCTTCCTGGCATCCAACGCTGCGTCCACTGTCTCGCCCTGAGCCGCGGCGTAAAGAGGACTGCCCAGGACGGGCTTTATGGCGTCCGCGTACGCGTTCGTCCACAAGTTCACGAGGTCCTCGACAGGCGGTCCCTCCCCCATGCTCGCCCGCTCGGCGGTCATTTGACTGGCCTGGTCGATCGTCTGCGTCCATATGCGGAAAGATTCGCCAAAGAGCGTTCCGCCCGAATGAGAACCTGCGCGTTTGAGGCTCGTAAGGAAGGCTTGCCACGACGCGGCCTGAGCTTGGGTGATCGCCTCCAAAGTGCCGAGTGCGGGAGCCACCGTTGGTCCCCCTTGTCCATTGGAGGCCATGTGGGGTCACCCCTTTCGTTCGCTGTCTGCGGCCCAACGCGGAGGACTCCCGGCCAACGATGACCACGAATCGACCCACGCGAGCGTCAACTGGCGGTTCACTTCCGAGGCTTGCCGGCTCGCGTTCGTCATCAACTCGGCTGCCGTATCCACCTGTTTCTTCGTGGCCTCGATCATCTTCTCGTAAGGATCCCACACCGCCACCATCAGATGGCGGACTCCCTCAACTGGTGCTTGGATCGTGGCCCGCAGCGCCTCGGCAGCATTACGCTTGATGCCTTCCTGCGTTCCGGCTCCCCCAGAAGTGGGCGTCGCGCGCGCGATGGTGTCTGCCGCTTGCTCGATGGCGGCAGTTGGCACAGAGACCGTCATGAGATGGTCCAACCCGGAACGCACTCCCGCGATGGCTGCGCGTTGGACGACAAGGCCAGCATCGGCAGCGTCACGAGCGCTCTGGAGAGCCTCATTCTGCATCTTGAGCCCTATGTCGAAGGCAGTGTCCCACGTCTTGCGCAGTTCGGTGTCGATATCGTTCATGACGATCCCTCTGGAAGTTCGTCTCTGAAGAATCGGTGAAGTGTGCAAGTACCTTCTGCCTATGCGGTGTCTCACCTACGGCTTCGACTCACGCATGAGGAGCACGACCGCCTCGCCGTCGAGGACGACCTCGCCTGCCTGGTTGGCGCAGGTCGTGGCGAGGCGGAAACGCGGCTTGTCACCTATCTTCTCCACGACGCGTAAGCGCACAGTCACGACGTCTCCGGGCCGCACTGGTTTCGTGAAGCGAAGTTCCTGGCTGAGGTAGATGACGACGCCTGGCAAGCGAGAGAGGGCGGCTGACACGATCCCCCCCGTGAGCATGCCATGCGCGATGCGTCCGCCGAACATCGTCCGCTTTGCGTACTCGTCGTAGAGGTGGATGGGGTTCGCGTCACCCGTCGCGCTCGCGAAGTCACGGATATCATCGTCA
>Ga0265292_1001188_pt1 | contig 24811 bp, 25 predicted proteins | sample Munlanlewell296A_FD_189080 | JGI IMG/M metagenome (GOLD analysis project Ga0265292, IMG submission 189080) | Leachate microbial communities from a municipal landfill in Southern Ontario, Canada - Leachate well 296A | ecosystem: Engineered > Solid waste > Landfill > Unclassified | place: Canada... | reverse complement strand
TCAGGATAGATCTTGATGCTGTTTGGAATGTTATTAAAAGAGATTTGCCCGATTTAAAAATTAAGATATTAAATATAAAAAAAGATATTGAATTTAAATAATTATATTTGTTTCTATTTTTATATATTGAATTTCGGATGAGGATGTGATTGTTTTGTGAATGTGGAGCGGGGCGTTTTTCCCCTCAACAAAAACATTTAAACTCTTATTTTTGTTATTTTAATTATGGAAAATATTGGTAGTATGAAAAGTATGAAGAATGGAAAGAATATAGAGTACGATGTAATATTCATATTTGGAGAAAGATACTCTGACAATCCTCTTTGCGGTGTTGCATTGTTAAAGAGATTCTTAGAGAAGAATAATTTTAGTGTTGGAGTAATTGACATTCCAAAGAGTGAAGAAGATATAATGAAACTTGGAAAACCAAGATTATTTTTTGGAATAAGTTCTGGAAGCATTGATTCTATGTTAAGAAATTATAATGCTCTTAAAAAAAGCAGAGAGGAAGACAAAAATGTTGTATATAATAAAGAAGTTCCAGACAGAGCAGTTATTGTTTATAGCAATTGGGTGAGAAAGAATTTCAAGGGCGTTCCTATTGTTATAGGGGGTGTTGAAGGTTCTTTGAGAAGATTTACCCATTATGATTATTGGTCAGACTCTCTTAGAAGGTCCATACTGCTTGATTCAAGGGCAGACATATTAGTTTATGGGTATGGAGAGAAACAATGCCTTGAAATAGCAAAAAGATTAAAAAATAATGAAAATCTCTTTGGTATAGAAGGAACTTGCATAAGAAGCAGGGAGCTTCCAAATAATTTTAATTTTGCATTGCTTCCAAGCCATGAAGAAGTTTGCTTATCAAAAGAAAAATTTTGCGATATGCAAAATTTGTTAAATAATTGTAAAAATTTAGCGCAAAAAACAAATAACTTTTACATTCTTCAATTTAAATTTCCAAATTATACATCAAAAGATTTAGATGAATATTATAATATGCCTTTTACAAGAGAAGTTTCTGGAAATAATTTGAAAGGTTTTGAATTTAGCGTGGTTACTCATAGAGGATGCATAGGTGATTGTAATTTCTGTTCATTGAGATTAATGTGCTTAGGAAATATTGTTTCAAGATCAGAAGAATCAATTTTAAAAGAAATAAAATATATAACAAAATTGCCAAATTTTAAGGGAAATATAGATGATTTGGGAGGTCCTTCTGCAAATATGTATGGAATGGATTGTAATAAATGTAATAATTCATGCATTAATTGCAAGAATCTTGACAGGTCTCATTCCAAATTAATTCATTTATTAAGAGAAATAAGAAAAATAAAAGAAGTGAAAAAACTTTTCGTGAGAAGCGGGGTGAGATTTGATTTAGCAACAGATGAATATTTGAAAGAATTGAAACCCCATATATCTGGGACACTAAAAATTGCACCAGAACATGTAAGTGTGTATGTTTTGGAAATGATGAATAAAAACACAGGAAATCTCGATGATTTCATAAACAGATTTAGAAAATTGGGCTGTGGAGAATTATCTTTTTATTTTATGGTTGCTCACCCTGGAACGACAATGAAAGAAGCGAGAGAACTTGCGGGTAAAATTAAAAATATGAAAAATACTCAATCTGTTCAGATATTTACACCAACGCCTATGACAAATTCAACTTGCATGTATTATACTGGATTAAATCCTAAGGATAAAAAACCTATTTATGTTCCTCACTCTTACAAAGACAAAAAGGACCAGAGAAGAATATTGGGTGGGAGAAGTTGATTATAAGTTATATGTAATAATTGATATTTGGTTAATTTTATAGAAGAGGTTTAATTATATGCCAGAGTAAATTATATGTAACAAATATAAAATAATAATGTGATAAGATGCTGTTTAGGATAATTATATAATGAAAGGAAATGAAAACCTCTTTAGTTATATGTAATACGTAGATGATTATTAACAATAATATATTAATGTTATATAAATTATTTAATTATATGCTAAATTGGATTATATAGAATTAGTTATATATAATAAATATAAAATAATAATTTGATAAGATGTCGTTCAAGATAATTATATATCGAAAGGAAATGAAAATCTTTTTAGTTATATACACTACGTCTATGATTATTTTTCAAAATAGGATAATATTATATAAATTATTTTCTTACTGCATATTTCCTAGCCCTTGACATATCATTATTCTCTCTATCTCCTTTATAATATATCTCTATTATACTCACTTCATTCGTTGAAGGATTATATGTATATATAACTCTAATTCCGCTATTGCACCCCCTATTAAGAGCTCTACATCTAAATTTTCTAGCTTTGTATACAGGATAAAATTCTTCTCCTATTCCCGACAATCTAACAATTCCAGATAATCTATTTGGTTCCACAGAAACTACTTGTTTAAAGACTTCAAAATCTTCTTCCAATCCTATTCTTCTTAATTTGTTTAAATCATTATTTAACTCTTCACACAGTATAATCTTAGCAGGTGGCATTTTCAACTCTAACAGAAAAAATTGGTCCTCTGTAAAATACCAATTCATAATTAATTGGCTTTTTATCTATAGTCGCTTTCCATGGAATATCTTCATGTGAATAACTGCTAATTTGATTAGCATTCATTGATTTTAATCTAGTTATGACTTTCTCTATAACTTTTATCTCTTCACCATTTAATTTATCTAAACATGGTTCAGATAAAGACAAAAACTTATTTTGTCTTTTTCCAAAGAATTTTCCATTACTAAATTTAACTTTTTTTTCTTTTATTAATTGGTTTATAGCAATATCAAAATGTTTTGGTGCTGGACCTTGTGGTAATTTATAATATGTTTCGCCAGTAAGCGACTTCTCATTTATCTCATAAAAATCAAAATCAGAGAAATATAACATTTTATATAATACTGTCTTCCCAGTATTATCTAATGTTCCAACTTTTGATACAATATAATGTAATACTTGTTTAAATTTTTCTAAATCAATATTTTCTTTAATTGCCATTGACATAAATTTTATCACCCCAAATCCTCCATTATTTTCAAGAAGATTACAATTAAATACTTTTCTATATTGGAGTTTCTTAAATAATAAATAATATAGACAAAAGGTAATCTCTTTGACTTTCCGTTCAATTTTCCCATTTTCCTTCGTTTTTTCGAATTGTGTTTTTCATAACCCAAGCTTTATAAACCGTCAAAAATTTACAATAATATAACGAACAGGTTAATAAGTCTTGAGCAGTAAAATGTTTCTAATGACTTACGCTCAAGAATAGATATTTATTTCTTGAAGTTTTTTGTTGGTTATTGTATATTGCATTAAAAATATATATCATATTCAAAATGGAACAATTCACAAAATTAGGATTAAATAAAGAAATAACGGATGTTTTGAGACAATTTGGTTTTAAAGAACCATCCGAAATTCAAGAGAAGACAATACCTTTAGCATTAGCTGGAAAAGATATTATTGGAGGCGCTATGACTGGAAGCGGAAAAACTTTGGTTTTCGCCTCGGCAATTATAGAAAATCTTGTTCCAAACAGGGAAATTCAAGCACTTATATTAACTCCAACAAGAGAACTTGCAGAACAAGTCGCAACATCAATAAGAAATTTTGGTAAAAATAAAAGACTCAATGTTTTAGCTGTTTATGGAGGAATGAATATTAATTCTCAAATAAGACAGCTTCATTCAACAGATGTTCTTGTAGCAACGCCTGGAAGGCTTATAGACCATTTAAATAGAAGAACATTAAGACTGAATAATGTTAAATTTCTTGTTTTAGATGAAGTAGATAGAATGTTTGATATGGGATTTAGAAGAGATGTTGAAAAAATAATAAATGAATGCCCAAAAAATAGGCAGACAATGATGTTCTCTGCTACAATAACTCAAGATATAGATTATTTATCTAAAAAATACACTCAAAGCCCTGTTGAAGTATCTGTAAAATCACACGTTGACCCTTCTAAATTGAAACAAGTCTACTATGATGTTCCAGATTACCAAAAATTTTCTTTACTCGTTACTCTTTTAAAAAAAGAAAATGCAGATTTAGTAATGGTTTTCTGCAATACAAGAAGGAATGTTGATTTTATAGCAAACAATTTAATAAAAAATGGGATTAATGCAAAAGCTATTCATGGTGGAATAGAGCAAAATAAAAGAATAAAAGTTCTTGATGAATTTCATAAAAAAGGATTGGGTGTTTTGGTTTGCACGGACGTTGCTTCAAGAGGGCTTGATATAAAGAATGTAACTCATGTGTATAATTATGAAGTTCCTTCTGATCCAAAAGATTATATTCATAGAATAGGAAGAACTGCAAGGGCAGGGAAAGACGGAAAGGCAATAACTATTATAGCCAGCAGAGATTATGAAAACTTTAGAAATTTATTAAGTTCAAAACATACAAATATACCTTTTGAAGAATTGCCTGAGATAGAGATGGTAAGAATAGACATTGACTCTGGAAGAAGAAATAGGTTTAGTGGAAGAGTAGGAAACTCTGACAGACGCTTCGCATCTGGAAGAGTAGGAAACTCTGACAAACGCCCTGCATTTGGAAGAGAAAACAATAGGGGAAGGGAAAATAGCAGAGATAGAGACCCTAGCAGAGGAAGTGGGAGAGAGAATAGTAGAGGGGATAGAGGCTCTAATAGAAATAATTTTGGAAGAAGAGAAGGAAACTCTGACAAACGCTCCGCATTTGGAAGAGAAGGAACTTATAATAGAGGAAGCAATTCTGGAAGAAGACCAATGGGAAGAAGATATTAAATTGCTTATTATAAATATATTTTTCTTAAAGAGTTAAATTATATATAACAGTTATCTTATCATATTATTGTGAGTTTCTCAATGTTTTAAAATTATAAATTTAATATATGATTTTATCAATATAATTATGCGTTTTCAAAATAATATTTCTATATTATATTGTTAACTTCTACAAAGGAGTACAACATACTTTTATATAGTCAAAATATTTTTTATTACTAAATAAGATAGAAAGAAATTTCTGTATTATTATTAAAATAGATATGGAGGAATATACAAATGGGATTCAACGATAGCTCTAGACAAGGCGGTTTCAGTAGTGAGCCAAGAGAAATGCACAAAGCGGTTTGTTCTGAATGCAAGAAAGATTGTGAAGTGCCTTTCAAGCCAAGCAAAGATTCTGAAGGAAAACTAAGACCAGTTTTCTGCAAAGATTGTTATGCTAAGAAAAAGCCAAGAAGATATTAATTTTATTTTATCTTTTTTATTAATATTTTTTATTCTTTTTTATTTTTATTCTTTATGTTTTTATTTCTAGTATGAGATTGATACGATTTTGTTTGTGAGATTTCTCACAGAGTCTTCCCTTTCCGGAGAGTCAGAAAAAAATTGCAGAGTAAATGAGTCTCGAGTTAGATTCTCAATTGAGGCATTGAATCTAAATTAAAATTTGAAAGAGTTATTTATTTAATTGAAAAATAACCTGCTTAGTAGGATCAATCTTTTTAAATCTAAATTGTTCTTGTTTATTAATTTTAAGTCCATTTTTCTCAAATAATTCTGTCCATTCTTTCATAGTCAAAAAATTGTAAGGAATATCCACACCATAAGGAATATTTCCAATATAATCTGCTACAGATAACACTGCAAATCCAAGAGAGTTTTTATAATAGTGGTCTTTTATTAATATGCCTTCTCTTGAGACTCTTTTTGCTTCTTTAAGAATTGTTGACATGTCTTTGTCATGGTGTAAAGTATCAATTATCATAACACAATCAAAAGAATTATCAGCAAAAGGCAGATTTTTTCCGTCATATTCAATCACTGGAATTGCAGTTTCTTTTTGAATATGCTTATCCGCCCCAATAAATTCTATACCCGTCTTGTCTTGTAGTCTTTTACTCAATCTTCCACAACCAGCACCTAAATCTAAAACTCTATTGTAACCTTCTAAATAAGGAGCTAATTTATTTTCAAGGTATTCAAACCTCTTTGGAAATAATACTCTTTCATCTAAAGCAGATAAAATATAAGATAGAGGTCTTGAATGACCGTTTCCATTATGTTCAATATTTTCTGAATGTTTTTGTTCCATATGGTTTTTAAGTAGGCAATCTTTATAAACCTTCCTATTTGTTACTACTATTAAATGAATATCTTGTTTAAAAAGTGGCAGAATAAATTTTTTAACAATCATAATTCTAGTTATAAAAATAGTTTTCACAACGTTTAAAAAGAATTTTTCCATTTTTTAATAATGGTATTGAATGTTCTTCACGATATACTTTCTTTCATAAGAGGAAGCGATTTTGCGGGAATTTTACAGTTTCTTCAGACGAGCGGATATGGTATAATGTTTATAATAATGCTTGTAGAAGGGCCAATTATTACATATGTTGCTTCCTTTGCTGCGTCCCTTGGAATTTTTAATATATTTATTGTTGTTATTTTATCCATATTGGGGGATGTTATAGGAGATATAATACTTTTTTTTATTGGTAGAATTAGTAAAGAGGCAAATATTGAAAGATACGTACATAAATCTATGAATATGACTAGAATGGATAAGTTAAAGATGTACCTTGATGAAAATCCTGGAAAAGCAATTACTGTAATAAAACTCACACCTCTTTTACCTATACCCGGATTAATACTTGCAGGAGCTTCAAATATTAAGTTTAAAAAATTTATTATATATTCGGTTGTAGTTAGTTTGATTTACTGTTTATCTATGGCAGTTTTAGGATTCTATTCTGGTGTGGCCTTCTTGACAATTGCTAAATATGTTAAATATGCTGAATACTTGGTGGGTGGAACAGTTCTATTAATAATTCTTGTATTTTATATTATTAAATTTATTTCTAAAAAAATATCGAATAGAATAGGAAAGATTTAAATCAGAATACAATTGATTATTTATTTTTTTGAATTTATTAATTCTCTATAAGTATTTTCCCAAATTTCAATTACTTTAGACATTTCATTAACTTTAATAGCTCTTAGAGTATTCTTTTTCATTTTGTTAAGCAGTTTATCGTTTGATAAAAGGTTTATAATTTTCTGTGAGAATTCATTTGGATTTTTCTCTTCAGTTAAATATCCATTGTAACCATTTTTGATTAAATCTTTCATTCCTCTAAAATTTATGCCTACACAAACTAATCCATTAATTTGGGCTTCCAAAACGGTCATTGGCTGATTTTCTGTTACTGATGCTGTTATAAATAAATCACATGCCTTGAAAATTGAAGATTTGACTAATTTGTCATAATCCATCTTTCCAGTTAAAATAACATTTTTTTTAATTCCCAGTTGTTCTATCTTCTTTATTACTTCATCCATTAATATTCCATCTCCCACAATAAGCAATTTTGTATTTGGAATTTCTTTCACAACTCTTGAAAAACAATTTAATAAATAGAATATATTTTTTTCTGGAGCAACTCTTCCAACAAAAAGCAATAATTTTCCATTTTTATTGTATTCATTCTTAACTTCTCTCCATTTAGAATTATCAAATATTTTTAAATCAATTCCGTTTGAAATAACTTTTATATTTTTTGAAAGACCATTTGTGATCAATTCTTCTGCTGAGGTTTTGGAAGGGCAGGTAATTAAATCGCATCTATTATAGTACAATCTATTAAATTTCCACATAAATCTCTGCATAAATCTCTGCATTGGTTTAAAATTTAAATGTATTCCTTCTAAGAATTCTTTGTCTGCACTAAAAGTATGAAATGTCCCAACAAGAGGCTTATTTAATTTTTTTGAAATAAATATTGCCTGAGCACCCAATGTAAGGGGAGTAGCAAAATGAATTATATCTATATTCTCTCTTTTCAAATATTTCATAAGTTTTGAGCTGTATATATTAGTAAGTCTAACCTTATCGCTTAATAATGAGGAAATTGAAGGCATTCTTATAACTTCAATATCTTTATATCTAAATTCTTTTGTTATATTCTCTTTTGATGCAATAATATAAACTTTATGTCCATTATCTGCTAATCCTCTTGCTAAGTTTATCACTGCGGTCACAACACCACTATAAATTGGCAAAAAAGCATCTGTGAATATAGCTATTTTCATCCTATTAATCAAACTTTTTTGCTTTAAAAATATTATTTAAATGGGTTTATTTTCCCATATATCCAGCTCTGCTCTGCTTTTGTTTTCTTGAATTTCAGGAAAAGGATTGAGCTTCTTCGATAGAATCTTTTTTGATATTTCCTCGTCCAATTTAAAGTTCCATTCTGGACATAATGATTTATATTCACACCACTCGCATAGGATTGATCTATTTGGGATAAAATTCTTTGCTTGTTCTATTTCCTTTATGAGATTCTTTGTTTCTTGTTTAAGTTTTTCAAGCTGTTCTTCTGTTCTTCTCGATATTATTTTATGATTGTGTGCAAGATAATGCCAAACCAAGACAACTTCTTTGTCTTTCCCATACATTTCTTTTATTGCAATTGAATATAATGCCAACTGCTTGTCTTCATCTATTTTTTCCTGTGAAGGAAGAGTGCCTGCTGTTTTATAATCATGAATTTCGTAATTTCCTTCTTCAATATTGTAAACAAGCCTGTCAATAAATCCTTTTATTTTTATATTTTCGTCTAATTTTATTATTATCTCCTTTTCGCATTCAATAGTTCCGTCTTTGAAAGGATAATACTTCTGGAAGTAATCTGCAAGAAATTGAATCCCCTTATTCAGGTAATCCTTATGTGTAAATTGTTTTTTTACAATTAAAATGTTATCAGACAAATCTCTTTGCCAGACTTTAATGTAATAATTTATTATATCATCGAGATTAGGGATATTTTCTGGATTATTTTTCACTGAATTGTAAATCCATTCAAGAGTATCGTGAACCGCGCTTCCTAAATGAGATTCAATTGTCTTTTCAATAAGAGGTTTTATTTTGTCTATATATTTGAGTTTGTATTTTAATGAGCATTGCTCAAATGTGGATAATCTTGAGTGAGAATAAATTACCATGAGTTGTAAAAAAGAAAAGGGGTTATAAATATTTGTGAAATATATTAATAAGATGAGTTATCATAGTAAAATCATATCAATTAATGATTTATCAAGATTAGTTTTTACATTAACTATATTCTTTAGGGAGAATTATTGCTCTGGATTGCAATAAATTTAATATTAATTATCCAGACAGTAGCTTATCATCAATATATTTAAAATTTTAATATATAACTGTTCATGATAACTATATTTTCCTTAAAGAGTTAAATTATCTATAACAGCTATATTATCATATTTTGATTGGTTGCTCAATGTTTAGAAAATTATAATTACAATGCAGGGTTTTACTGAGATAACTATGCTTCTTGAAAGAATTATTTTTCCTTAACATCTTTTGCTAAAAATCCCCACCATTCTGTATTTGTGTTTGTTACTTCACCAGTTTCAGAGTTAACGCTAAATTCTACTTTTTCCTTTACAGGAAACATAAAGAATAATCTTGCTTTCTTTGTTGCGTTCATATTGTATTGTCCTTCTTCATTTAAATTCATAGATTCATTGTATAATCTCGTTTTAGTGTGATTTTGCATTCTTTCTTTAACTTCATCTGGAAGCATTACTTCACGGGTTTTGTTGCCTTTGAATACTCCATAAACCTTTCCCTCTTCATTTTTATATAAAGTTACATTCGTAGACATATTCATATCTTTAATTTGGACAATGACATTTCCTGACTTTCCTGCATATATAGTCATAACTCTTGTTCCATTTTCAAATGTGCATTTTATTGTAGAACCAGAGCAAACACATTCTTCAGGACAATCTCTTGATTTATTGTAAAATTTTAATTCTTCTTTTTCAGAGCAGTTCTTTGAAAGTTTTGGTTTTTCATCATCAATTGTGCAATTATACCAAAATGCTTTTACACATTTTCTTATTTTTGTTTCATTTAAGCAAGCACCCCATTTTTCACATCTCCAAGCTTCACAATTTTCTTTATTTATTTTTTTTGCATCGGATTTATTATTTGTTGTTTTATTCTTTGCATTAGCACCCAACACAGCTCCTTCATTTTCTTTATCATTTTCTCCTGTGCATTCAAATTCTTCTTGATTCCAACCAGAATATCCTTTGTTTATGCAACATTCATCTTGTGTGCCAGGAGTGACTGTCCCACATGAAGCTCCTAATAATCCCCCCGCTTCACTATCATTCAACTCATCTTCATTTTCATCATCATCGTTTGAATTGTTTAATGAATTTGAATTGTTGTTCAAAGCAAATACAAAACCTATTATTAATATAGCGAACATTGCAAAAATCAACGCTTTTTTCATATTTAATTATAGAAAATGACATTTATAATATTTATTGTGGTGCAAAAACATTTTAATTGTATTAATTTCTTGGGTTAGATTATTCTATGAAATTATAATTAACTTTTTTGTTTACCTCTATGGAAATAATTAATGTAACAGATTTAACATTATACCAACTTATAATTTACTGTGATATATAATTTAACATTTTATAAAATAATTATATATTAAAATCAAATTATTTCCCCAAAACCTATCAATCTCCAGTGATTATTTATATTTCTTGCAATTCCTGCATTATCCCCTTTAAGTGCAATAATTGGGATATTAAGTGAGACTTCCACATTGTCCTTTGATATCTTCTCAACAACACCCAAAGTAATAGTTGTGTTTACAGAAAGCATAAGCATTTCTTTTGTTTTTATGGGTTCAACTTTTTGATGCTGTTCCATTCCAAAAACTTCTTCAAATAATCTTGTTTTTATAATTAATTTATATGTTATGTCTGGAAGATTTCCTTTTAGAGAAACCACACATCCATTTAGAGAGTCTGCCTTTGTTAAAAAAGGGTCCAAAGAAGTTTCAATTGAAATGCTTGCTCCGGGAGAAATTTCTTTAAGAGATTCTGTTCCTTTGTAAAGAGAAATTATACTAGTTGTAAGAGTTTGGTATATAGTTTGATTATTTTTCTTTATATTTAATCCGGGCTTTATTTCTATTTCATCTCCCACTTTTAATTTTCCTTTTTTTAGTATTCCTCCCAAAACTCCCCCCTTCATATCGGGGATATTTATTCCTGGGCGATTTATATCAAAACTCCTCGCAACAAGAAAAATTGGTTTGGAAGTTTCATCTCTTTCAGGAATTTTAAGTTTGCAAAGTTCGCTAAAAATTTTATCAATATTTATTTCTTGTTGCGCTGAAACAGGAATTATTGGAGCATTTTCTGCAATAGTTCCTTTAACAAATTCTTTTATTTTTTTATAATTTTCAAACGCTTTTTCTTTTGAAACCAAATCAATTTTATTTTGAATTATTATAATATTTTTTATTCCTTTTGCTTGCAATGCCATAAAGTGCTCTCTTGTTTGAGGTTTTATTCCTTCATTTGCAGCGACAACTAATAATGCCGCATCTATAATTGCCGCTCCTGAAAGCATATTTGCCATGAGCATTTCGTGTCCGGGAGCGTCAATAAATGAAACATAGCGTTGTGGAATTCCTTTCTTGGTATTATAATTTTCCCCGTCTTTGTAAATTATTATTTCAGCATATCCAAGTTTTATTGTAATTCCTCTTTTGAGTTCTTCAGAATGAGTGTCTGTAAATTTCCCTGTCAAACGACTAAGAAGAGTTGTTTTTCCGTGGTCTATGTGCCCGACAACTCCGACATTAATTTCTGGTAGATTTTGTGGTTTAGTCATGAAAATTTTAGAATAAGTTAATTAAAAAAGGTTTGGGTAGGTTAATTATCAAAGTAAAATCATTTATTGCAATTATATTGTGAGGTTGATTAATAATTAATGGTGCTGTTATATATAACTTAATTTTTTAAAAAGAATTAATTAAAATCTGCGTAATCATCAAAAACTTCTTTTGGAGAAGAATAATTATTGTCTGCTCTTGTATCTCCTAGTCTAAATTTTTTGTGGGTTTTATTAATTATAGTGACTAAATCTTCTGGTTCATTTCCTGGCTTTCCTACTCGAGAGTTTTTATCTAATTCATCAAAATTGGAAATCTTTTTAATTGGCATTTTTTACCTCTGTGCTTGGATTTTCTTCGTTTTGTTTATTCTGTTCAGGAAATATATAAGAAAGTTTCTTTGAACCCTCTTTTATTAATTTAAGATTAATTTGAACAATTGCAGGGGATATAACTTTTCCTCTAACTGTTTTTCTTAGTCTTAATCCTCCCGGGGTTGGATTTGATCTTTTCTTTTTTCCCTCTCTTTTTGAACGTTTGTGCATGGCTTTTCCATAATTTAAAAGAACTTTTTTTAATCCTATTCCTTCAACATCTTTCATTGAAGTAAATCCAGATTTGTCGCTTGTTCCTTTTATTTCAAATTCATATCCTTCAAAATTCGGAGAGATTTCTTTGCCTAATATTTTATCTCCTAAAGATTTTCCGACTAATTCTTCAGATTCTATTTCAATTTTGTAAGTTTTACCTTCTTTGGTGCCTATATTTATTTTGAATGGCATTATATTTAGATTGAAAAATGGTTTTTAAATTATTCGTTTTGCATGGAGAAGGTTGAGGGTTAATTTCTTTTGTATTCATTTACTCTTACTTGTAAATATTATCATGATGGTCAAAATCATCAAACTTTATTTCATTGTTTTGTTTATCAAATTGAAAAACTAAAACAAAATGTCCAATCTGAACCCTCTTTGATTCTTTCATATTATATCTTAGATTTTTATAATGTTCAATATCATAGGAATTAATAACTTCTTCAATCTTTTTTAACAATTGTTCATAAAGAGATTTATCTTTTTTTGAAAGCTTCAACATTATATTCTGGAGCTTTTCACTTATTTTATGATTATACATATAAAACCTCTTGAATTAACTGGTTATCTTTCTTAATTCATCTATAGAATTAAACTTAATATATTTTCCTTTCCTTATCTTTCCTAACTTTTCTATATATTCTGGTCTTAGTTCGGGTTCTAAAAAACTCTCTTCATATATTTTGGCTATTAATGCAACCGCTTCACTTTTATTTTTAAGGCCAAATTTAGCTTTGACTATGTTTAATACTCTATCTTCTCTTTCGTTAATATCAATAATGCTTTGAACCATTTTATTATGCTTTATAATGTTTTGTTATAATTCATAATTATTACTAATATTTAAGCTTTTTGGATTTAAAGCCATGTTGCATTTTTGCACATCATCAACAGAACCTTTTTAAATGAATTATTATTACTCTTTTTATTGTATATAAATTATGTATAAAGTATAGAAAAAGTGGGAAAAAATATTAAACAAGATTATAAGAAGAATTTTAAACCAAATCAAAAATTTATGAAATATCCTGTTATGAACGAGAAGGTATGTGAAAAAAAAATTGAAGATATAAGCGGTTCAAAAGAGACAATTTCAATTACTGCGCATGTAAATAAAGTTGTTCAAACTGGAGGACCTACTGTTTTTGTTGTTTCAGATGGAACAGGAAATCTTTCTATTAAAGGATTTATAAAACCCGGTGTAAGAGCATATCCTGAAATTGTTGAAGGTTTGATTATTAAAGCAGTTGTTGAAATTGGAGAATTTCAGGGAGAAATGGAAGGGGAAATTAAATCCATGAAGACATTGGATGAAGCTAATAAAAAACATTTCCTTGAAGGAATGAAAGAAATTGAGAAAGAGAGAGCAAAAGTTGTTTCTCCTAACTTTTTGGTTGAAAGTAACATACTTACAAAGCTTAAAGAGAAGTTTATAGAAGCGGCCACCCAAATAAGACTTGCTGTAATTCAAGACAGACCAATAATTGTAAGACACCATAACGATACAGATGGATATAGTTCTGGTTTTGCTCTTGAGAGAGCAATACTTCCTTTAATTGAAAAACAACACAGTTCTGAAAAAGCAGGATGGGAATTTTTTACAAGAGCTCCGTGCGCTGCTCCTTTTTATGAAATTGATGATTCAATAAGGGACATGGCACTCTCTCTTAGAAATGTTGCAAAGCATTCAAACAAAATGCCATTAATTATAATTGCTGATAATGGTTCTTCACCTGAAGATTTAATGGGGATAAAACAAGGAAAAGTTCATGGAGCGGATTTTATAGTTGTTGATCATCATTATTTTGATAAGGATGTTATATCGGAAGAAGTGTTAGTTCATATAAATCCCTTTTTGGTTGGGGAAGATGGTTCTAAATTTTCTGCAGGAATGTTATCTGCTGAACTTGCAAGATTCATAAATCCAGAAGTGCAAAATATAGAACAAATTCCTGCTCTTGCTGGTTTTGCTGACAGAATTGATATTGCAAATCCAGAATTAATGAATAAATATTTAAAAATTGCCCAAGCTGAAGGTTATACAAAAGAATTGCTTTCAGATATTTCTCTTGTTATAGATTATGTTTCTTCAAAAGTAAGATTTATGGAAGTTAGGGAATATATAGAAGTTTTATTTGGAGAGCCAAGAAATAAACAAAAGCATCTTGTGGCACTTATGTCTCCTTACATAAGAGAGCTTGATAAAAAAGGATTTAAAATTGGAAAATCAAATGCTAAAGTTGAAAAAATAGGAAACGTTAATCTTCAGGTTTTATATTTTGAAGAATTTTTTCCAGGGTTTGGATTTTTCCCAAAGCCAGGAAGAATTGTTGGATTGGTTCATGATTCACTTCAGGAAGAAAAAGGGATAACAAATTTAGTTACAGTGGGAGTTATGGCGACTGCACTTACTATGCGTGCAACTGATGAAGCTAATTTTTCTGTTCATGATTTAATTCATTTTCTTGATAAAAAGCTTCCTGAAGCATTTGTTGAGGGCGGAGGACATAAGAATGCGGGCTCAATAAACTTCCTTCCAAATAAGCAGAAACAGGTTTTTGAGTTGTTGAAGGAATTTATTAAAACGAGATAAATTAAAATTTTTAAGAAAAAATTTAAAGGAATTTATTAAGGGGAGATAAGGGTTTTACTGATGGAAGATTAATTAATAATTATCTGTAACAGTTATTTTTTATATTAGAGATAGTTTAATATAATAAAAATATATAATTTTACTAATATAACTAAATTATCCAAAACTCAACATTGCGATTATAATTTAATTAAAGACTATTAATAATATATGATTTTACTAATATAACTAAATTCTTCTATAAATAAACAATTAATTCCCATTCATAACAAACTTTATTAATCAATTTTGTTTTTTGAATATGGGAAATAAGTAATATGAAATTTTTTCAAAGGGGTGAATTTAAACTGCTTTGGCCTTTTTATTTAGAGTATTTTCTCTCATCTGTTTTATTTATTTTACCTGCATTTATGATAGTTTATTTTTCAGATATTGGATTATCTGCATTTCATATGGGAATTTTATATGCTATCTGGCCTTTAACAGCTTTAATATTTGAAATCCCAACAGGAGCATTTGCTGATTTATATGGGAGAAAGAAATCTGTATTATTAGGATATTTTTTTGAAGCATTAGCTATTCTTTCCTTATTTTTCTGGAAAGATTTTAAATTAATGTTATTATCTTTTGCATTTTTGGGATTTGCAAGTACATTTTCTTCGGGAAGCAAAGATGCTTGGATTGTAGATATAATCAATAAAAAGGATAAGAAAATGATGCATGGATTTTTCAATAAAATGCAATTTTTTATTTGTGGAGGATTAGTTTTCTCTGGAATTTTTGGAGCTTTTCTTGTTAAAAATTATGGATTGAATATAATCTGGATAGTAACATTTTTTTCATATATTTTTTCAATAATCTTTCTATATTTCTTTACTAAAGAAGATTATTTAAGAAAGAAAGCAAATTTGTCAGAATCTTTATTAAAATTAAAAAATCAAGCTAAAAAATCTTTAAGTTATAGTTATAATCATCCTGTTCTATTTTATATAATTTTTGCAGGAATGATTGCAGCACTCTCAATAAATTTGCAAGGAGGTATTGCTTGGATTCCTTTGCTTAAGGATTTGGGGATGAAAGAATATTACTTTGGTTATTTATGGAGCATAATGGCTTTAATTATGGCTATATCTCCTATTTTTGCAGTAAAATTTTTAAAAAGAGGAAAAGAGATAAATTTTACTATACTTGCTCTAATATTGGGTGCGATAACAATTACTTTAGTACTCTTGATTCATAATATTGTCTTAGCATTAATTGTTATGCTCTTTGGTTTATTTTTTTATAGTTCAAGAGAACCTTCAGTAGAAGTTTATTTTCATAGATTTGTTCCTTCCAAATTAAGAGCTACAATCGGAAGTGTGAAGAATATGATGTTTTCTATAGTTATTATAATTGTTTTACCTCTTGAAGGATGGTTGGTAGATAATATTGGACCAAAATATACTATTTTCATATCCGCAATTTTGATGATTCCAGCAATTATCCTTTATTATAAAATAAAAGAGAAATAAAGATTTTGTTATTAGGAGATTAAATTAATTTAGTTATCATAGTAAAATCATATCTATTAATTATGAGCGGGTAAATAAATATAATTCCCTTATGAGTTATGATAATTATATCTTAAAACCCCCATTCATAATAAACTTTATTAATCAATTTTCTTATTTTATTCTATGGAAAAAAAGAAGATTGATAAGAATATTAATAAGAAGATAGATTATGGTAAAGTGATTATTCATTTGCATAATGTAACAAAACATTATAATATGGGGGATAATCTTGTGAGAGCAGTTGACGGAATAAGCATTGACATTAAGAGAGGGGACTTTGTTGCAGTTATGGGGCCTTCGGGTTCTGGCAAATCAACATCTATGAATTTAATTGGAAGTTTGGATATGCCTACAAATGGGCATATATTTCTTGATGGAGAAGATATATCTTTGTTGGAAGAGTCAGAGCTTGCTCAGATTAGAGGAAAAAATATAGGATTTATATTTCAGCAGTTTAATTTAATCCCTACTTTAACTGTTAAAGAAAATGTTGTTTTGCCTATGACTCTCCAAGGATTATCTGAAGAAGAAAGAGAAGAAAAAGCAGACAAAATTCTTCAAAGACTTGAGTTATATGATAGAAAGGATCATTATCCTAATCAGATATCCGGAGGACAACAACAGAGAGTTGCTATTGCAAGAGCTTTGGCAAATGACCCAGAAGTTATACTTGCAGATGAACCAACAGGAAATTTAGATACAAAAACTGGGTTGAAAGTTATGGATTTTTTAACAGATTTAAATAAAGAAGGAAGAACAATTGTTTTAGTAACACACTCCCCGGAATTAGCAAAAAAATATGCTCATACTATTTATTGGCTTAAGGATGGGAAGGTTGAAAAGATAACGAGGGAAAGGAAGGGGAGATAAAAAATGAAAAGAGTCGCTTAGTAATTTTCATGAAACATTTTAAACCAAAAGCTATATAAATATGTTATAACATGTTATAACATGGAAGAAATAATAAAAAATACAATTAAGTTTGGAAATTCTGCAGGGGTATTATTGCCTAAAAGATATTTAAATTCAACAGTAAAAATAACCTTAGAACCTCTTAATATTGAGAAAGATATACTTAGAATTCTTGCTGAAGAGAAGTTGTTAAAAGATGTTTTGGGAGTTTACATTGTTGGAAGTTATGCGAGGAAAGAAGAAACTTTTGAAAGTGATGTAGATGTTTTAGTAATAACTAACAATATAAATAAGAAAATTAAAACAGGAAAATATGAAATAATATGTGTAAGTAAGGAAGAAGTTGAAAGACAATTGGTAGAAAATATTTTCCCCCTCTTGCCAATGATAAAAGAAGCTAAAACGATAATTAATGATAATTTAATAAAAGAGCATATTAACAGTCCATTGACTAAAAAAAATATTAAATGGCATATAGATACTACAAAATCTGCAATGAGGGTTGTTAAAGAATATATAAAACTAGCTGAAGAGATGGAAGGGGAAGTAAGCGATGCTGCCTCATATTCCCTTATTCTTAGACTTAGGACTTTGTATATTATTGATTGTTTGAGCAAAAACAAATTATGGAAAAAAGAAGAATTTTTAAATTTAATAAAGAAAATAAGTGGCTCTTTAATTGCTTATGAGAGATATATTGATTCAAAGAATAATAATTCAAAGAAATGCAAACTTCCAATAGAAGAAGCAAAAAAATTAATGGATTATATAAATAAAAAAGTTAAGGAAATTGAAAGATGAGTACAAGAGAGAAAAAATTGAGAAAGAAAAGATTGATTAAACAAAGAGAAAGTCTTTTAATGAGGGCAAAGGAACATAGAGCAAAAGCAGAAACAGAAAAAGTAAGAAAAGACACAACTGTTGCTTATTGGCTCGGAGAGGCAGAGAGATTTGAAGAACAAGCAAAAGAGAGGGGGGATATATTAAAGAAATTGGAGAGGAAGAAATAAGATGAAATCAAAAAAAGTTTATTTAACAATTGATGATTCCCCTTCTAATGATTTTATAAAAAAAGTTGATTTCCTATATGAAAATAAAATTCAAACTATTTTCTTTTGTTTGGGGAAACTTCTTAGAAGAAAAGAGGGAGATATTATTTATTCTATAAAAAAAGGATTTGCTATAGGTAATCACTCTTATAATCATCCTCACTTCTCAAAAATTTCTTTAAGCGAATCAATAAATCAAATTAAAAAGACAGATATAATAATTAATAATTTATACAAAAAAGCAGGAATTAAAAGAATTCTGAATGTTTTCAGATTTCCTTATGGAGATAAAGGTGGGAGAAACAAGGAAGCTATCCAGAACTTTCTAAAAAAATTAAATTATAAACAACCAAAATTTAAAGGAATTAATTATGATTATTTTTCTAAATTTAAGCTAAATAAAGATTTGGATGTTTTTTGGACATTTGATTTTGAAGAATACATAAACAAAGATTGGAAGATAATACTTGAGAGGATTAATTGTAAAAATCCTAAACTTGGTGGAAGTTTGATAAATAAGAATTCTTCTGACATTGTTCTTATCCATGACCATAAGGAAACAACTAACCTATTTTTTAATATAATAAAAGAGTTGCAAGGGAGAAAGATAAAATTTGAAAAAATAAGATGAAAATCAAAGCAAGACCCATCAACAAAGAAAAACCAACTCTTCTAGTAAAAAAGAACAAAACACTTGAAGAATTTAGGATTAGTAATAAAAGTCTTATGCTATTTTTAGATTCAAAAAATCATCCTTTTCCAGAATTGAAGGAATTTTTAAAAAATCCAAAGATTTTTAGTAAAAATGAACATACAGTATATTTATTAAAAGAAATAAAAAAGAAATTTAAAAATCTTGAAGAAATTCCGAAACTTAGTAAAGATTTGTATGAACAATATGAAAAAGACGGAAAAAAAGAAACTTATGAAACACCTTACAACAAAAGAAGAGAAAATTTGTCAATTTGTGTTTTTTATTACATGTTGGGAAATAAAAAATACTTAAACCTCATTGAAAAATATCTTAATTTTATCTGCGACGAACATACTTGGGTTATGCCTTTTCATGAAGGAAGAATTATAGATTTATATTCTGCTGACACAGCATTTACTCTCGCTGAAATTCTTTTTATTTTAAAAGATAAATTAAACCAAAAAATTTATGAAAAAGTTAGTGATACAATTAATCAAAGAGTTTTCATCCCCTATTTAGACGAGAATGTCCATCATGAATGGTATAAAAAGGACGATAATTGGAATGCAGTTTGCAATAGTGAAATTGGTTCTGCTTTTTTATTAATTGAGAATAATTGTTCAAGAAAAGTGCATGCTATAAAAAAAGCTTTAGAAAGTTTAAAGGTTTACATAAAAGAATCGTTTAAGGAAGATGGAAGCACCGAAGAAGGAATTCTTTATTGGAATTACGGAATGAGTATGTTTGTAATTTTCTCAGAACTTTTGAGAGCATCTTCAAAAAATAAGATAGATTTATTAAAATCAGATAAAATAAAAAAGATTGCTCAATATCCTTTGAATATTCAAATTGGTTTGGATTTATTTGCTACTTTTTCTGATTGTTCTGAAACTGGAACGATTTTTAATCCTGGAATTATACAAAGATTATCAGAGAGAACAAACGAAAAGTCATTATTAGGATTAAATTCTCCTTCGTCAAAATTAGATTGGTTTGGGATTCCAACATTATTAAGATATATCTTATGGTGGAACGGAAAAATTATTCATAATGTTAAAGTAAATGATTCTATACTTTCTAATGCGGGGATAGTTAAATTAACCAATTCCCAATCAAAATTTATCGTAGTTGCTAAAGCTGGGGATAATGGAGAGAATCATAATCATAATGATGTTGGAAGTTTTATTATAAATATTTCTGGAGAAAATTTTATTACTGACCCTGGAGCAGGGTTATACTGCAAGGGTTATCACGATTATGACAATGGAGAAAGATACAAAAATATATTTACAAATTCTTATGGGCATAATGTCCCTAAGATTGATGGAAAACTCCAATCAGCAGGAAAAGAATTTTCTGGTAGGATATTCTCGGTTAAAACAAAAGACAATATAAAATCTGTTAGTCTTGAAATGTCTCGTGCTTATGATATACCTAATTTAAAAAATCTTAATCGAAAGATATCTCTTGATAATGATAAAGCAATATTAATTGATGAATATATCTTTTCAGAAAATTCACTTATGATTGAAGAAGCATTTATTACCTGGCAAGAAGTAATTATAAAGGATAATAAAGCTATTATTTCCTGCAAGAATCATAAACTTTTATTAACAATTAAAGAGCCTGAGAATTCTAAATTTTACTTAGAAAGATTGGAAAAAGAAAGTAGAGAAAATAATAAATCAAGAATTTTAAAAAGAATTAGTTTTGTAATTCCTCCAAATAAGAATAATAAAGTTAATGTAAAAATTGAAATGAAACCTATAATTAAAATGAAATTCCCTAAAAATAAACTTCTTTACAAGGGAAGATAATATCCTCACTCATTATTGAAGTCTCAAACTTTTTAAACATCTTTGGGTTTGTTTTTGTTAATTCATTTATTGTGTTTGAGTATTCCTCAAAACTTCTTGCAAATATAATAAACTCAAAGTCCCAGGATGCAATTTGCTTTACCACATTAATTATTTTATCACTTTTCTCAGCATATACCATAACCTTTTCAATTTCTTCTTTAGTATGAGAGCCAAGGTAAATGAATGTCTTATATAATTCATATCCTATTCTTCTGTAATCAATGTAAATAGTATATCTTATTATTATGCCCAATTTTTCAAGCTTTTTCATTCTGCTTCTTACTATATCTATTGTGGATTTTGTTTTGAAAGCAAGATCTGAAAGGTTTATTTTTGAATCATTATACAATTCTTTTAGTATTTTTTTCTCTATGTTCTCTAATTCGTAATTTTCAATATTTTCTGTAAAGGTTATAAAAGAGGATTTTTCATTTACAAAAAATATTTTCTCATGTGTGGAAACACTTGCAAGGGAAGTTATTTTTGAATCTACAATTAAATCTTTGTATTTTGAAAGAAGCTCGCTTTTTATATCAAATAAATCATTATTAGATTTAATAAAATAAGTAATTCCAATATTCCAGACTCCTTCTGCAACACCTAACCAATAAACTCTCTTGTCTTTTTTTAAATCTTCAATGAGTTTTGCTTTCTTTTCTGGGATATTAATTAGATTGAGATAAATTGTAGAACTTCTATATCCTAATTTTGAATAATCAATCCAAGTTCTGTAACCTGTAATTATTTTTTCTTCTTCTAGTTTCTTTACCCTATATCTTACAGAGTCTTTGCTCTTCTTTACAATCTTTGCTAAGGCAGAATCAGTAATTCTTGCATTCTTTTCCAATTCAAATAATATCCTTCTATCAACATTATCTAACATATTAAGAATAATATGGATATGTTTATATACTTTTCCATAAAAAGATTAAAAATAAGAAGAAAGGTTATTATATTATGGATATGTGACTACTGGATGGAAACAAAAACATTGTATTCCCTATTGAAAGAGAAGGACTATAAAGTCAAAGGAGACACCGAAAGGAGAAAACTCCATGAAGCTTGCAAAGAATATATGCAAACAAACCAACAGGCTCTTTGGTATTCTGACTTACATAAAGGAGTTTCTAATTATATAAATGATTTGTATCTTGCATGGGAAATTCCTAGTGCAACTACAAGAAGCAAAACAGATAAATTCTTGGAGTGGGATATAAAACATTATTTTGAAAGAAATCCAGAAGCAAAAATATCTGAAGCAAAACTTAGAAAGAAATTACATGATGAACATAGAGAAAACTTCTGCAGGAATACAGCTTTTTCAGAAATAGAAAAATTATGCAAGGAAAATTCTGCTTCCTTTAATGTAAACGATATTTATGAAATACTCAGAAAATATCATAATCTTCCAGATAATTATTCTAACCCAATTACTATTAACCCTCCAATTTATCTATTGGATAATGATTTATCTTTAAATTATACAAATAAAGAGAAATTTGAAGAGCTAAGGCAAAAAGGGCTCGTTCTCAATAATAAGAGAATGGGTGGACGTGCAAAGTCAGATTTTAGAGTAATGGAAAGAATCAAAAGAGACGAGGATTATGGAGTTCTTGATTCAGCAAATAGCCCCATATTTTATGATTTTAACCAAGAAAAACAAGAGAATTATATTAAATTAAATCTATCTGAAAGAGATAAATATCTTTGGGAAGTAAATGTATTAGAAAATTTAACAAAAGAATATAGAAATATTGCAACTAAGCTTCCAATTGCATATACAGATACAAAGAATGCAATAGATTTTTTCCAAAATGAAACAGGAATCTTACTAAATAAATCAAGAGATGAATCAAGTGTATATGAGAAATTCATCTTTGGGAAATAAAATGAAACTGGAAGAATACCTAGAGAAAATTGAAGAATGTCCTGACAAATATTTAGAAATAAATGGGAATAAATCTCACCGGTTAACTGCAGACTTTGGAGTTTATGATAATTTTCCAATTTTATTAAGAGGAGATTTTAATAAAATATTAGGTTATTTAGAAAAGAACGGATTTAATATTATAGATACCTATAAACAATCTTCAAATTATATTGGACATAGATTAACTAATAATAATGGAATATCAAGGCTTCAATTGAGAAATTATCCCTGTTTTGATTCTTTTTGGCCAGAATTTCTGATGAAAGAAGGTTTCAACATGTTTGCATATATTCATGGGCCCAGTGTAGATAAATGGAAAGAAGTGAAGAATCCTTTCCCTGAAATGGCAAAAACAATAAAGACTATAGGAGATTATTCAATGGAGAATAAAATTAAATTAGCATTTCCAGAAATAAAGGATGGATTAGGCAATGATGATATTGTTTTTTATAATCCATCTGAATGAGAAATCTCAAACTTTAAATAATACTTTTCTTTTTAATATTTAAAGAGAGGTTAAAATGACACATCCAATTATTAATGCAGTTAAAACAGAATGGGCTTATCTTGGTAAAAGAAGAAAATTATTTCTCTTTTACATATCCTTATTTGTAATAGCTGGGGTTGTCTCGCTTTTAACACCATATGTTATAGGAACAATATTCAATTCTATTCAGGAATCAATTACTTCGAACGAAGAACTTAGAGGTTTAATGTCTAAGATTGCCCTTCTTCTTGTTATAACTGTTGTTTTTTGGATGCTTCATGGTCCAGCAAGAGTTTTAGAAACAATAACTGGATTTTATGTAAAGAAGAATTACATAAATGATAAAATAAGAATTGTCTTGAAGCTACCAGTAAAATGGCACAAGGACAATCATTCTGGGGATACTATTGATAAAATAAAAAGGGCTTCTGGAGCTATTGAGGATTTTTCTGGAGATATGACATATGATATTACTTATGCAATAATTAGTTTTTTTGGATCAATAATTGTACTATTTTTTATTGATTGGAAAATTGCATTATTCGCATTTATTTTCTCTTCAATTATTTTATTAATTATATCAAGAGTTGATATAAACCTTCAAAAAAAATATAAAAAATTAAATGAATATAGCAATAAACTTTCCGCTACCATTTTTGATTATATAAGCAATATAATAACAGTAGTAACTTTGAGATTAAAGAAAACTGTTTCAGAAGAAATAGAAGCAAAACAAATAGCAGGTTATAGTACTTTTAAGAGTGCTTCTATTATAAATGAATTAAAATGGGGCATTGCAAGTGTAGCTATACAAGTAATGATTGTTTCCGCATTAATCTATAAAGCTTATACTGAATTTAATATTACTGGAATTATTTTGATAGGAACTTTGTATATGGTATATGGCTATCTTAATAATCTTGGACAAACATTCTATAAATTTGCTTATTTGTATGGAAATATTATTCGTGCAAATGCAAGAATTATTGGAGCTAATCCATTGGATGAAGAATACAAAAAATTAGAATATCCCGAGGAAGGAAGACTTCCAAAGGCATGGAAGGAAATAAAATTCAAGAATCTTTCATTTACCTATGATAGGGAAGGTAAGAGAAATCATTTGGAAGAAGTTTCTTTTAAGTTTAAAAAAAGAGAGAAGATTGCGCTGGTTGGAGAAAGTGGCTCTGGAAAAAGCACAATACTTTCACTTATAAGGGGATTGTATAAAATTGATAAAGGAGAAATTTATTGTGATGATATGCCTCTTGAAGGAGGAATTAATAATATAAAAGAACAAGTCACATTAATCCCTCAAGAACCAGAGATATTCAATAATACTTTTAGATATAATATAACAATGAACCTTCCTACAAGTGA
>Ga0265292_1001187_pt1 | contig 24847 bp, 29 predicted proteins | sample Munlanlewell296A_FD_189080 | JGI IMG/M metagenome (GOLD analysis project Ga0265292, IMG submission 189080) | Leachate microbial communities from a municipal landfill in Southern Ontario, Canada - Leachate well 296A | ecosystem: Engineered > Solid waste > Landfill > Unclassified | place: Canada... | reverse complement strand
GGCATATTCTTCAAGTGTGCGGACTTTGTTCCCAGATTACAGCTAACGCAAGCCAAGAAATGAATATTCCAGCACCACAGAATGTCTATTAAGCCCATCCTGAGCTTGTCGAAGGACCTTTATAAGCCTCCGGACCGATGGCTGCTAAAGGTCCTTCGACTGCGCTGCTGCTCCGCTCAGGATGACAATTGATTTTCTTTAATTGAACGATTCGATCAGCTTATCCAGCTCTTGGACTTTTTGTTTATCCAGCTCTTGGATCGCGTTCAAGATATCGCTGTGATGTTGCTTCAGGATGGCCAGCATCTTGTCGTGATATTCAGCGAGGGTCGCCTTGATCTTGGTTTTTTGTTCTTCCGTCAATTCGTTTGGCATAAACCCAGTATAACAAAAAAGACGGCAGGTGTAGTGGAGCGGTTTGGCTACCGTCTACCGTCAGGGCGTATGGCATGCGCCCCTACCCACCGTCTATATTTCAGATTCCCTTTGGTTTAGCGCCGAGCGTCGAACAGGATACGCTCGAGAGGTCCACGCGGAAGTGGCGCGCGAGGTCGGGATGAGTCGCATCGATGGTGCGCCAGACTTCTTGGGCGATGTGCCGGTACGAAGGATGGCCTTTGGCTCCGCTGCGCAGCTCGATGAAATGGAACAGCTCGCGCAAGTTCCAGGACAAGATGATGCGGCGGCGGTAACCCATGGGCACGGCGTATTCGGCTTCGGTGGCCAGCCCGTTGCGGCACAGCGCAGCGTGCACATCGGCGCAACGACCCATGACTTCCCGGTATTCCCGTTCCAGGCCGATCTCGGCCATCTCGGGCGGCAGGTCATAGCCCAGGCTGACATCGAGCACCTGATTCAGCGGCGTGCACATCCGATGGCGTTGGATATCGCGCCACGCGCCGTAGTCGATGATGATTTCGTGCATGAATTGGGCATGCTCGAATTCGCGCGGCAGACGATCGTGCGCTCCGCGTTTCTCCAAGGCTCGAGCGATGACGTCGGCGGCGGAGATGCGGCTCGTGCCTTTCTCGAAAGCCTGGAAGAAGTCCGCGAGCGGGGCGTGTGAATTCTTGGCCAGCAGCGCGGAGGCCACGCGTATCTCGGCCAGCTCATCGTCGCGCAGCATGACCACGCGTTTTTCCGGCGTGGCCGCGGGAGTTGCAGGTTTGGCGTCGCGCAGCACCTCGGCGGCGAGTCCTTCCAGCGTCTCGGACAGGGTCGCCATGAATTCGTTGCGCTCCGTGTACTTGAGGAGCGTACGCAACGGACGTTCGCGCAAAGCTGTATCATCATCCATCTCGGGTCCGCCATGCAGCTCCCGGATCAGGTCGTTGCCGAGTTCCTGGGCTTCCTCATGGGGGCTGGAGAGCAGCTTGACGATGGCATAGGCCCATTCGCGTGCGTTCATGGTGACGCCGAATTGAGCCAGCGCCGCGGAAGGCAGGAGGTAGCGAGCCACGTCGCAGGAATGGGCTTTGATGATTTGCTTGTACGCGGCCTCGGTCTGCGTGTCTTTGCGCGGATGACGGGCTTGCATGAAAGGCACAAGTAAATCGAGCGCGCGGAAATAGACGGCGTACAGGTCGCGCAGCAAATCGCCGTAGGCCACGGCCAGAGGGCTGTTGCGGATGGCGCTGGGGAAGTAGCTGCGTTCCGCCGAGAAGATCTGGTAACGCGAACTCTTTTCGGTGAAGGAGGCCAGCCGGCAATCTTCGATGACTTTGATCGCGACCTGGGAGATGTTCTCCAGGGCCACGCTCGAGAAGGCGTGTTCGGCGACCGAACCGTGCCCGAAGCCGACCACGTACTTCTCGTGGAAGGACGCGGCTTTGGCCAAAGTCGTCTCGTAGACGTTTTGGTCAAAGCGCGTATCGGTACGCGAACATTTGGCGATGGCCACGGCCAGCACCTCGGGCTCGGGTTGCAGGAGGATCTCCGAACCGTCATTCAGCTTGCGCCGCATGCGGTTCATCCAATACACGCGCTTGGCGTCGGGCGCGTAATCGACGGCGAGCTGGGGGATTGCAGAAGCGATTTCCATCTTCGTTCCTTGAGTTGAAGGTTCTGACGCCATACCTTAGAGGATTAAATTATAAATTACAAATTAAAAATCAAGCGCCATAGCCGCCCGTCGAACCTATGCCGCCGCGGTCAGGGGAGTCAGCCGGCGCTTCTTGGAATTCAGCTCGGACGAAAGGCATGATGATGGCGTTGACCAAGCGCTCGCCTTTTTCGATTTGGATCGGAGTTTCTCCCGGGTTGCGGACGATCATTTTGATTTCATCAGTTGGTCCGCGAAAATCGCTGTCTATGGTGCCGATGCCGTTAGCCATGACCAAGCCTTTTTTCAGGAACAGACTGGAACGGGCCGTCAAAAACAGAACGTGCCCGTCAGGGATACCGATGGAGAGTCCGGTCGGCACAGGCAAGGCTTGTTTGGGGGGAACGGTCACGGATTCGGCCGCCGCCAAATCGAAACCAGCCGAACCCGGTGTCTTGTAGGACGGAATTTCGACATCCGGACGGAGTCGCGTGATGCGGATTTTCATACTTTGGGTTCAACTCCAAATTCGCGCATCATGTCCACGAGTTGTTTTTCCAAAGACGCCACGTCGCCGGAGTTATCGATGGTCACCGCCGCGCGCTGCATGACCGGCGGGATGGTGACTTCGGTCGGCGCTTGTTCCTCGGCTTGGAACTGCTCCCAAGTCATGTCTTTTTCGTTGGCCCGTTCGCCGCGCGCTTTGAGCCGCTGGAAACGAAGTTCCGGCGACGCCGTGATGGCGATGAGTTTGAAATAGGGGAGCGGTTCGAGCGCGGCCAAATCCTGGAAGCGCCGCACGCCGTCGATGACCACTGTCTCCGCCGCGTCGCCGGTCACGTCTTTCTCCACGACATAAGCCAAGATATCTTCGCCGAAATAATGGCGCAGCGCCTCGGACATCTTAATCAGATTTTCGCGGTTCATCGGCTGGTAGATGCGTTTGACCATATCGGACAGCACGGTGCTGAAACGGTAGGTCGAGGCGCCGTATTTTTCCTGGATATATTTGACCGCGGTGCCTTTGCCGGCGCCAGGCATTCCAGCGAAACCAAGGATGAGTTTGGGCATGGGAATCAATTACAAATTACGAATTACAAATGCCAAATTATCCCTGAATTCGTCATTCGTAATTTGGCATTTGGCATTAATCATTCTTGCCAGCCCACCTTATCTTTTTTGAATCTGCGGCGCAAACAGAACTGTTGATAACCCTCTCGCGGCTAAGTAGGCATGAAAAATACAGCCTCATACTTTTTGGCGGCAAAAAGTATGCAAAAACCGCTGGGGCCTCGAATTCGCTTCTTGAATGTGGCGTGTCATTTCAAACGGCCCGCTCAACTCTCGGCCCCAGACCCCACCTCGAGGACTACGACCTTCATCTTTCTGTATAGAATCTTCGCAGACTGCATGGATCGAAAAACGCTCCGGATGGCGGAGCGTTCCTTTCTATATGCTGGCCGTGTCGATTTTGATGCCCGGGCCCATGGTGGTCGAGAGCACCACATTCTTGAGATACACGCCTTTGGCGCTCGCTGGTTTGTTCTTTTTGAGCGCGGTCAGGATGGCTCCGAGATTCTCCAGCAACACTTTGCTCTCCATGGATGCCTTGCCGAAGGATTGGTGCACGTTGCCGGTCACGTCGTTTTTGAGCGTGACCTTGCCGCGTTTGAGCTCCTCGATCATCTTTTTGACGTTCGGTCCGACGGTTTCGGTCTTGGGGTTGGGCATGAGACCTTTGGGACCCAGGATCTTGGCCACCTTGGCGAGTTTAGGCATCATGTCGGGAGTCGCCACGGCGACGTCAAAGTTGACTTTGCCGGTCTTGGCGATTTCTTCGATCAACTCTTCGGCGCCTACGATGTCCGCCCCGCCTTCCTTAGCCTCGGCTTCTTTGGCCTGGGGCACGAAAGCGGCGACGCGCTTGGTCTTGCCGGTCGGATGCGGCAGGACGATGGTGGCGCGCAGTTGCTGATCGCTTTTCTTCACGTCGATACCCAAGCGCGCATGCACCTCAAGCGAGGCGTCGAACTTGGTGTTCGAAGTCTTTTTGGCCAGCTCGATGGCTTCGGCCGGGGTATAAAGTTTTTTCTCCACGAGCTTTTTGAGCTCGGCGTAGCGTTTGGAACGCGGCATACGTAGTGGTTCGGTCGACCCGTTTGAGAGTCTCCCACGTTAGTTTTTAATGTCCGCAGCCTATAACAAAGCCGCCCCCGAGTCAAGAGACTGGGGGCGGGAGCGTTCAGGAGTTGGCCTGCAGGTAGTCCAGGACTTCGTCGAGCATGGACATGCTGATGAGTCCTTGCACGGCATAGAAGTTCACCAGCCAGCGCAGGGTGAAGGCGGAATGCAGGCGATAGCCTTTGGCCGCCAGTTCCGCCTCGCCGCCTTGTTCGCGGTCCACCAGCACGACCACGTCTTTGACGATCAGACCGTCGGATTCGAGCACTTGGATGGCTTCGAACTTGCTGTCGGCCTTGGTGATCAGGTCATCCAGCAAGAGGACGGTCTCGCCCTTTGAGAATCCGCCTTCCATGATGCTCGAGACGAAGCGGCGACCGCCCGCCTCGGACTTGCCCAGGTGGATCAAGCCGCTCAACTTGTCCTGCTCCAAGGCGTAGAACGCTTCGGCGAAGGGATCGCCGGCATTGGGCACGCCGCAGACCGGCTTGTATTTGAGTTCCCGGGTCAGCGCGGCCATCAGGACGGCTATCATGCCCACGACCTCGGCGGTCAACGGACCCGGTTTGGGGTTCGCGGGCGTGCGCAGGTTGAGGTAGATGGGCGAGAGCGGCGCGTCAGGGTTCTTCTCGTGTAGCTTGAGTCGGAACTTGCCGAACTTGGCGGCGCCCTGGTAGTAGAGATTTAACGCGACTTGTTCCTTGAAGGGGTTCATTGTCCCATCTCCTTGAGGGTTTCCGCGATCTCGTCGGTGAAGCGTTTGGCTGCTTCGACCGGGTCGGGCGCGCCGGTGATTGGTCGGCCGATGACCATGATGTCCGCACCCTCGCGGATGGCTTGACCGGCGGTCATGGTGCGCTTCTGGTCGTCCGGCGGCGCATCCTTGGAACGGATGCCCGGCGTGACCAACAGAAAGTCGGGGCCGCATTGCTCGCGAATCAACCTTGCCTCTTGCGGCGAGCAGACCACGCCGTCCAGGCCGCATTCCTTGGCGAGCGTGGCGAGATTCATGACCAGCCCTTGCAAGGCTTGAAGTTTCCGTTTCTCGGGCGTGATTCTGCATGAAAGAAGAAGGGGGATTCCCATCCTTTCAAAATCATCGTAGGACAAACTGGTGAGCACGGTGACGCCGATGACGAGCGGGCGCGGATCCATGGTCTTGGCCGCTTTGGCCGCTGCTTCCATCATCTTGGGTCCGCCCAGGCAATGGACGTTGAACATCTTGAAGCCGCTCTTGGCGATGCAGATTGACGCCTTCTCGACGGTGTTGGCGATGTCGTGGAGCTTCCCGTCCTTGAAGGACAGCGTGCCCGCCTCCACGATGGCTCGATGCAGTCGGCGATAAGCGCGCAACGACTCGATGGCATCCGCCTCTTCCTCGGGGGCCAAGAGGTTATACTCCATCGCGTGTCCGTACTCGAGTCCGTACTTGCATGCGCCGACGTGCGGCGAGAGCTGTTCGACGAGCCTCGCGGCCTTGTCGGGGTCGCTCACATCCAGTGCCACCATGATGCGGTCTTTGGGTTGCAATGTGACCATTCTGGCTATCCTCCTGTTCCTGAATGAAAGGTACGGCCGGACTCTATAAAAAAACCGCGGAAAACGCAAGCGCGGCGCTTCCCGTCGAATAAAAGCCAATGTCATCCTGGCACGGCGTTCGCGAACGCCGTGCCCTCGAGCGCAGCGAAGGATCTTCCTCTGGCTGATTCCGTAGGGGCGACCCGTTGGGTCGCCCCTACGGATACCTTAAGGAATTGGAAGATTCTTCGGCCGTCAGACGGCCTCAAGAATGACATCCTCTTATTACCAAAAGGGCGCACGACCGTGCGCCCCTGCGTCTGGCTACCGTCTAACTTATGCCTTAAGGAATCGGAAGATTCTTCGGCCGTCAGACGGCCTCAAGAATGACAATTATTTTATCGCGCCTTCTTTCTTCAAAATTTCGATTTTCTTTTTCGTGCCGTAGAAAAATCCGCCCGGCGAGCCGTCGGATTTGATGACGCGATGGCACGGGACTTTTGGATTTTCGTTTTTATGCATCAAGTTGCCCACGGCGCGAAAAGCCTTGGGGCTACCCGCCAGTTCCGCGACCCGCTTATAGGACAGCGTCTTGCCTTTGGGGATCTTGGCCACCACGGCGCAGACGCGCGTCTTGAAATCACTCGACTTTGATGTCGGCATAAGTTCCGCCTTTAGAATCGTCAATCGTAATAAGTGTGAATTTCAGACCTTCGACGGTTGAAGTCGGCGCTGTCTTTTCTTTCAAGAAAAAACTTTTGTTCAATCCGTCGGTATCGGCCAGCGTCAACCCGAGATCTACGCCGCGTTCACCGGCCCAGATGCATTGGACGCCTGCGGGACAACGCGAATCGGTGAAGCCGTCCGCCTTGAGTCGGTAGGGAAGTCCATTTTCTTTTTCGGATGAGATGTAAACGACATCGCCCTCAAACAATCTAATCGTATCGCCTGATTTATATGTCGGTACTTCCGTCGTGTTTGAAATGGTTGGATTTTCCGCCGTCGAGGTCGGGGTTTCTATCTGCTGCGTCGAGGTGGACGAGGGGAGAGGCGCTTGCGGGATCGGGTTGGCGGGTTGTCTGTTTGTCCAATAGAAATAACCCACTGCGCCGAGCAGAGCTACAAAGGCAACCAGCACGCCGATTATGGGCAAGAGGCTGCGTTTCGGAGGTTTGTCCAAGATATCGTCCATAATTTTCGAATTAAGACCGAAGGTTCTGGGTGTTGGGTGCTAGGTTTCTTAAATCGGAAACCCAGAACCTAGCACCCAGTACCTTATTTCTTCAGACTGACGTCTCGCGTCTTTTGTTTTCGCGGCGGATGGCCAGCCAATGCAAGGCGAAGAGTGGGACGCCGACGACGATTAAAGAGATGTCGCGCACGGCATCGCGTTGCTTTTGCACGGCTTGCGTCTCGTCTTGGCGTTTTTGATCTTCCAGACAGCTTTGCCTTTGGAGATCCGCGTTGGGAGTTTTTTCCGCCGTCGGGTAGATTCCAGAGGCGCAAGGATATGAATACGGATTCTTGTCGGCTTTGGGGAAGACCCAGGTGCGCAGACCGATGTTAATCAAGTCGATGGCGCCGAACACGATGATGAAGAGCGAGATGAGCGAGACGAGATAGAAGTACACGGTTTTGATGACCGTGGCTTTGGGGTTGGGTTGGTTCATATTTTTAAGGTCGTGGTAATCGGCGACGGCGGCAAAAATCCAGCCGCCCAGGATGAGGAGCAGGACCAGCAAGATGCCAAGTACAAGCATAATCGAGCTAAGAGCCTCCATGACAAGAAGTGTAGGGTGAAAAATGGATAAAAACAAATTTTGTTTAGGAACCATTTGTCATCCTGAGCCTGTCGAAGGACCTTTAGCAGCAGTCGGTAGGGGCGAATAATCATTCGCCCCTACGGCCATCCTATAATTTTTATGGATAGACCATCGGTCGAAACGACAAAAAAGAAAAATTCCGTCATTTCGACCGAGCGCTAGCGAGCGGAGAAATCTCTGGAGGTTTCTCTATCATGTAGAACTTGGCGGGTAGCTTCGCAACGACTTTACCCATTACAAAACCGCCCGCGAATTGCGGGCGGCTGCTCAATCGATTCTTTATACCACCGTCAATCCCATGTTCTTGGCTGTGCCTTCGACTTGCCGCATGGCGGCTTCCACGGTGTGGCAATTCAGGTCGGGCATTTTCTTTTCCGCGATTTCGCGGATTTGCGCCTTGGTGACTTTGCCGATTTTCTCTTGCAGCGGCTTAGCCGATCCCTTTTGGATACCGGCGGCCTTCTTGAGCATTTCGGCGACGGGCGCGATCTTGAGGATGAAATCGTAAGTGCGATCTTCATAGACCGTGATCACGCACGGCACGACTTCGCCGCGGCGATCTTGCGTCGCATCGTTGAAGCGCTTGCAGAATTCGGCGATGTTCAAACCTTGGGGGCCCAGTGCCGTACCGACCGGAGGAGCCGGGTTAGCTGCGCCGCCGTTGATTTGGAGCTTGATGAGCGTCTTTACTTTTTTGGCCATATTCTTGGGTAGGGGCGCGTGGTTATGCGCCCAGGAGGGCGTACGACCGTACGCCCCTACAAAATTTCGTTAGAGTTTACAGGTCCGGCGAGAAGCGCGTCGAACCTGGAGCTCCGGCGATGTCTGGCTACCGTCTCCCTCTATACCTTCTTGACCTGCGTAAAGTCAAGTTCCAGCGGAGTCTCGCGGCCGAACATGGAGACCAGCACTTTGACTTTGCCGCGCGCGCCGTCGATCTCGCTGACCTTGCCTTCGAAGCCTTTGAACGGGCCATCGCCGATCTTGACCGGCATGCCGATCTGCAGGTCGATGGAGAATTCAGTTTCTTCCTCGGTGTTCATGCGTTTCAGGATGTCTTGGATCTTGGCGTCGTCGATGGGGGAGGGGGTGGTGCCGGTGCCGATGAAACCAGTGACCGAAGGCGTGTTGCGCACGACATACCACGAGTCGTCCGTCACGACCATCTCGACGAGCACATAACCGGGATAGATTTTTTCCTCGACCAGTTTGCGCTTGCCGTTTTTGATCTTGATTTTTTTCTCGATGGGCACGAGCACGTTGAAGATCTTGTCTTGCATGCCCATGGTCTCGATACGGCGCTTCAAGCTATCCGACACCGCCTCTTCGTATCCCGAATAGGTATGGATGGCGAACCAGCGTCGGCCAAGGTCTAGGGTTTGTTTAGGCATAGGGGGGATGGAATGTCGAATGTCTAATGGCTAATGTCTAAATTTCTGACCGAGCATTAGACATTAGAAATTAGTCATTAGAAATTTTTGAATTCGTTTTTATTTCTTCGGCGTCTCTATCGGCTTAGCTTGATTCAGGTCCACGCTGCCGTTTGGTTGGGTGGTCGGCGCTACGGGGGTGACCGTATTTTGCTCCACCGGTTTGACCTGGAGCGAGCGCGTCTTGGCGACGCTCAAGATGGTGACGTCGAACAAACGCGTAAAGCCAAGATCGAGGCTAGCGAAGAACACCGCGACGATCACGCTGATGCCGATGATGAGCGCGCTGTAGCGCAAAGTATCGCGCCGCGAGGGCCACGAGACCTTGAACATTTCGGCTTTGGATGACCGCAAGTAGTCCGAGATTTTTTCGACAAGCGTCATATGTTTCAGAGTTCCCTCGCTCTTCCGCTGGTGCGGATTCGCTCGGGACGACGTTACTTTTATTATCTCAAGGTTTCGTCGTCTTAAAAAGCCCCTTCCCCAGGGCTATGCGTAAAAGATAACACGTGACGGCTGTTTTGACAAGGCTTTGTGGGTATCCTCGGTCTGGGATACAATAAGCCTAATATGTTTAAGGTTTTACGTTCATTTCTGCCGCTTAGCGCCTTAATTGTGGCGGTTTTGCTCATCTCATCTCCCGTTCAGGCAATAAGTTATGACGTCAGCTTAGATGCGGGAGACGTGGTTTTTTCGTCCGGCTCGCCATTGGTCGGCGGCAATGTAAGGATTTACGCTTCCATTTCAAGCGTCGCCGATTCGGATGTGGAAGGCACGGTTTATTTTTTGGATAACGACCAGCCGATCGGATCAAAACCTTTTTCGGCCAAAGCCGCGGGCAAAGCCGATGAAGTTTGGATCATGTGGAAACCCACGACCCAGGGTACGCATAAGATCGAAGTCAAAGCCGTGAATGATGTCGATTTCGCGGATGCGACTCCAGAGAATAACGTAGTCATCGTCGAAAAGTTCGTGGATATCGATACGGATGGAGATGGCATCGGGAACTCGTTGGACCCGGATGACGATAACGACGGCGTGCCGGACAGCCAAGACCAATTCCCGCTCGACCCCACGATGTCGAAAGACACGGATCATGACGGGGTCGATGACTCCATCGATTCCGACGACGACAATGATGGTCTGTATGATTTTCAAGAGCCAGCTTTGGGCACCGATCCTTTGAAGCGCGACACCGATGGCGACGGAGTGGGGGATAAGGAAGACGCTTATCCTTTGGATCCGAAGCGCAGCCAAGCGGAAGTCCCGCCGCCAGCCTCCTTATCATCAGGCGGGGCGGGGGGTTCGACATCCGGAAATCCCGCACCGTCGAGCGCGGCGCCGAAGGACGAAGCGTCGGTTGCCGTTGCGACCGCTGCCGCCGCTACACAAACGCAGAACGCGGGCAGCGGCACGGAAACGCCGAGCACGGCCGCCGCCACGCAAGCGGAGAACGCGACTGGTGGCACGGAGAACGTAGCTACCAGCGGCTCGGCGGTTTTGCCGATTGTTGAAGGTACTTCGACCTCGGCTCTGGAAACGGCGGCGCAGGATGAAAAATTTGGAGGTGCGGATAAAACAGAATCAAAATCCGATGACCGAAAAACAGACTCCGGCTTCGGAGTGACGGAGAATCAATTTTTAGCGGCGCTCCTGGCCGCGGGAATAATCTCGCTCGCCGCCGGAATATTTTTCCTAATGAAATATCGCAAACAGCAGAAGTCTGACCGGGTGAAACGTGAAGATTAGGCGGCATTGTCATTGCGAGCGCATTTCCTAAAAGCGCGCGGCAATCTCTGTCCCGGAGATTGCTTCGTCGCTGCTGCTCCTCGCAATGACAAACGATTCATCGAACGCGGCAAGTCCAAAAATATATTCTCGTAGCTTGGCATGGCGAGGATGGCTTCAGGTTTGACAGAAGGCTAAAAGATGCTTAAGTTGAGCAGTCCTTTGATATCGCCAACCAATTTCCTAAGGAGATCGTCGCATGGCGCAGCAGGATGAAGACGCTGTCGAAGCTCAAGATTGCACAGCGGCGGTCGAGCTTGAGCTAGAGGAGACAAAAAAGGAGCTGCCTCACCGCCTTCCGACGACAATTTCATTCGTCGAGCTCATGGGGCATGCCGGAGCCTATTTGATTGCGTGGATCGTCATATTCGCGCTCAACATCTGCATCAACGCGCTGCTCGAACGGTTATTAGGGATATGGTTAACCAGAACAACCATTTCCCTTGACTACAAGTTGTCGGTCGCGGCTGCCATCGCGAGCGTGGTCGCGCTCGCCGCGCTGATTACTACGCTCCTGGAAGCGAAAAAGTCGGAAGTATCCGCTGGAGCGCAGGACGAAGCTGCGGTCCAGGCCCGGGATGGTGCGACGGCGGACAGCTCCGTAATCAAGGGAACGGAGAAGATGCCGCTTCAACTTGGTCCGGGGGCGGTTTTTCTCGCCGAAGTCCTGGCGCATGTCGCGGTCTTTCTGACTAGCTGGGTCGTCCTATTCACTGTTAGCCTGGGCGCCATAGCGCTGTTTGGATGGTTAACCGAAGCGACCCCGTTCCTTGGCTTTGCATTGTCGGTTGCGAGCATCATTGCGACCATTTTCGCTATTATGTTCGTGTTGACTACTTTATTCTTGGCTTCGAAGAAACCGGAATCGTCCGATGCCCCTGGCTCGGACAGCTGAACCTCGTCTTGTCGACGGCCTCGCAAAAGGCCGTCTTCGTTTAAGCAAAAATAAATCCCCGGACCTTGGCAGGGCGGGGGAGACTGGTGCGTGGCAGGAGAATGGTCAGCTCGCCTTGGCGAACTTCACGCCGAAGGCTTTGAGCACGTCGGTCAGGTTGACCGCGTAGAACCAGTCGCGATCGCGTGTCTCGCGCTCCGATCCGCCATACGAGAAAGGCACGTAACCGGACCATTCCGTTTTGGGATTCTCGACGAGCTCGTGGCCGCCAGCAGCGATCAGCTGCTCCAGATCCTGGTGCGTGCCGATGTGGTATTTCGGCGCACGGTACTCGGTGCCTTGGAGATAGCGCGTCGGATCATAGAAGGTGAAGATGCGCGCGCCTCTCTGCATGGCTTCGCACTCCACGACCATGTGGCCGTAATGCTCCGGACGCTTCCGCGCGCCGAAGATTTTGGCATGCTCTGCGGAGACGACTGCGACGACGCCGTTGCATTCAGAACGAAAGAACTTCATTGGCTTGCTCCTTGCGGTCAGCTCGCCTTGGCGAACTTCACGCCGAAGGCTTTGAGCACTTGGGCGACATCTCCTGTGTGCAGCCCGAACGTGAAACAGCGTTCCAGATGGATTCTCCAGGCTTTATCCGGACACACGACCAGGGTGTGGCCGCCGGCCTTGATCAGCTGGTCGAGCATGGATTTGGGAAGGTCGAAAACCCTGGCGCCGTTTTCACTTGCCATGAGCTCGACTTTCCCTAATTCGGCATCGTCCAGGCCGAAACGATTTTGTTTTTCGTAATGCTCGAAGCTGTCTTGCAGGATGCAGGCATGGTATTCGGAGATGACTGAAACCCGATTGCTTTTGGCGAGTCCGTAGAACTTCATGCTCAAATCTCCACGGTTAAAGTGCGTGAGAAGCTAAACATGAATTGTTCAGGATTGTCAATCCTTTCATCTGATTTTTGATTTGTGATATTTTTTATGATTTCCTAAAAACCCGCGGCCGCGGGTTTTTAGGAAATCAGGCTTAAGTTTTTTGAATCTTATATTCCCTGAGCGCAGCGACAGCGAAGTCGAAGGGCTACCTTATTCCGACATGGTAGTCCTTCGACTGGCTCAGGAACTATTTATTTTTTCTTACCTTCGTTCAAATGTCCACTTCGGCATTCTTGGCGTGGGTTTGGATGAACTTCTTGCGCGTCGCGACTTCGCTGCCCATGAGGGAGTCGAAAGTGGCATCGGCTTCTTCGGCGTCGTTGATGTTCACGACTTTCATCATGCGATGTTGCGGATCCATGGTCGTCGACCAAAGTTGCTCGGGGTTCATTTCGCCCAGACCTTTGTAACGCGAGACCGCGATACCGCCGATTTTGAGCACGCCCTCTTCGCCTTCGGCGGCCTCGGCACCCTCCTCTTGCGCTTCGACCTCTTCCTCGGGCGCAGAACCCTGCGCCCCTACGCCTTTTTTGCTTTTTACTTTTGACCTGTCCGTCTTGATCTTTTGCAGTTCCTCGATCATCTTATCGCGGCCTTGCTCGGAGAAGGCGTAGCGGATTTCTTTGCCCATGTGGATGCGGAAGAGCGGAGGTTGTGCGATGTAGATGTGCTTGCCGGTGATGAGTTGCGGAAAATAACGGTAGAACAGCGTCAAGAGCAGCGTGCGGATGTGCGAGCCGTCCACGTCGGCATCGGTCATGATCACGACGCGGTGATAGCGCAGCTTGGTGATGTCGAACATCTCGCCGATGTTGGTGCCGAGCGCGATGACCAAGTTCTTGACTTCGTTGTTGGACAGCATCTTGTCGAGCCGCGCGCGTTCCACGTTCAGGATCTTGCCTTTGAGCGGCAGGATGGCTTGAGTCTCGCGGTCGCGTCCCTGCTTGGCCGAGCCGCCGGCAGATTCGCCCTCGACGATGTAGAGCTCGGAGATGGAGGGATCCTTGGAGGAGCAGTCGGCGAGTTTGCCCGGCAGCATCAGGCCTTCGAGCGCGCCTTTGCGCAGCACGGTGTCGCGGGCGGCGCGGGCCGCGGCGCGGGCACGTTGGGCCAAGACGCACTTGCCGATGATGGCTTCGGCATCGCGCGGATGTTCTTCCAAAAAAGTCGACAACGCATCGTTGAACAGCGTCTCGACCGCGCCGCGCGCTTCGGGGTTGCCTAGTTTGGCTTTGGTCTGGCCTTCGAATTGCGGATCGCGCAGCTTGATCGAGATGACGGCGGTCAAACCCTCGCGCGCATCGTCGCCGGACAGGTTCTCGTCTTTGTCTTTCAGATAACCTTTGTTGCGCGCGTAGCTGTTCAGGGCGCGGGTCAGGGCCGAGCGGAAACCCATGACATGCGAGCCGCCCTCCATGTTGTAGATGTTGTTGGCGAACGCCATGACCGTCTCTTTATAGTCATCCACGTATTGCATCCCGATCTCGATAGGCAGACCGTCCTGTTCCTTGTTCACGTAAAAGATGTTGTCGTGCTTGGGCGTCTTGAGATGGTTCAGATGACGGACATAGGACGCCACGCCGCCTTCGAAGTAGAAGATGTAGACGTCATTTTGTCCTTTGGCGCGTTGGTCGATGACCTGGACTTTTATGCCTTTGGTCAAGTAGCACTGCTGGCGCAAGTGATCGAGGATGGCTTTGAGGTCGAATTCGGTGGTGGTGAAGATGGACGTGTCCGCGCGGAAGGTGATCGTCGTGCCGTGATTTTTGCTTTTGCCGACTTGCTTGACCTTGAATTGCGGTTTGCCGAATTTATATTCCTGCACAAAGACGCCGCCGTCGCGTTCGACGCGGGCTTCGACCCATTCCGACAAAGCATTCACGACCGAGACGCCGACGCCATGCAGACCGCCGGAGATCTTGTAACCCGAACCTTCGCCGCCGAATTTTCCGCCGGCATGCAGTTTGGTCAGCACGAGTTCGAGCGCCGAGACTTTATATTGTTTGTGGATGTCCACCGGGATGCCGCGGCCGTTGTCTTTGACCGAGACCGTGCCGTCCTGGTTCAGGATGACCGTGATTTCGTCGGCATGGCCGGCCATGGCCTCGTCAAACGAGTTGTCCACGACTTCCCAGATCAGGTGGTGCAGACCCTCGGGGCCCGTCGATCCGATATACATGCCCGGGCGCTTGCGCACCGGTTCCAAGCCTTCCAGCACCGAAATCTGTTCAGCGCTGTAGCCGGATTTCTTTTTTGCCTCAAGTTCTTTTTTAGCCATATTTCAACGCCAGAATCTTACCTGGATTTTCGGAATTTGGAAAGGTTTGGATGCATGAAGAAAAAGGCTTGGCAAGAACGCAATTCATCTCGTCATCTCATGAAAGTGATGAGGGTATTGATTCAGGTTGTTTAGAGATACCTGCCAAAAGGGCGCACGGCATGCACCCCTACTATCCCACCCTTCCCTTTATCAACTCCGTTTCTCATCTCTGTCATCCCGGCCTTGAGCCGGGATCTCCAGAGATCCCGCATCAAGTGCGGGATGACAGAAAAAAATGGCTACTCTCCACCGTCTACTGTCTACCCTCTAGCCATGTGCTACACTTTGCTTGTATGGCAGACAGCGAACAAAGCGGCGGGTTCACTCCAGGCGAACTGCAGATGGCTTCGTGGTGGGTGAAGAACCGTCTTATGCTGCGCAAGCTCGGTTACGGATCGCTCATCGCGGTCTGTGCCGCGTTTTGGGGTTATGTGTTGTGGGGTTTTTTGGATGCTTATGCCATCTCGTATCCTCGCGAATCGCGGATCACGCGCGACATCGCCGTGAATTTGCAACTTTTGTCTTCTTTGGAAAGCGACCGGCCGCAGAATTTGGGTTTGTCCGATGTCGGAGTCTTCGCCGACACGGATAATCGTTTCGACATGGAAGTCGCGGTCACCAACCCCAACGCGCAATGGTGGGCCGAGTTCAATTATCGCTTCAACCTGTCAGGCGAAGATACTCCGCTGCGTACCGGTTATGTCTTGCCCGGGGGAGAACAGCATGCGACCGAGGTCGGGTTTAAGCCCGCGACGCGCGGCGGACGGAGCGCGATTTTCGAGATCGTGAACCTGCGTTGGCATCGCGTCGATCCGAGCATGGTCGGTTCGAGCTACCCGGACTTCGCGACCCAGCGCCAGGCGTTGGAGTTCCGAGATCTGACTTACGACACCGATCTGACGGTAGGCAATCGCAAAGTCGGACAGACTTCCTTCACTTTGGTCAACAACGGCGCTTTCGGTTATTGGAACCTGGAATTGTTCGTGCGCTTATATCGCGGCAGCTCGCCCGTAGCCATCTCAAGCCTGACCGTGGCCAATTTATCGCCGGGCGAAAAGCGCCCCATGCAGATCGTGTGGCTGGACAACCCTTCAAGCGTAAGCAAAACCGAAATCATCCCGCAGGTGAACCTGTTGGATCCAGCGGCATATTTGCCGACGCAGTATTTTAAGTAGGGATATAGAGGCTGGAATCTGGAAGCTAGAATCTAGAAGCTGGAATCTGGAAGCTGGGGGTCAGGCCTCTGGCGGCTTGTTTTATCCTGTGGCAAGCTAGTTTCCAGTGCGTTTCGTGTCATTACGAGGAGTAGCAACGACGAAGCAATCTCCGGAATTCAGAGATTGCCGCGCGCGTTAGGTCTATGCGCTCGCAATGACACGATAAAACGCGTAAGTCCTTCTAACTTCTAACTTCATGCGCAAGTGGCTTGGGATTTTCGTCCGTTATGATTGGACGCTCATGTTCGCGGTCATGGCGCTGACCGCCATTGGGCTTTTGGCGATCTATGGCATCAACATCTCGCGCGGCGGGGATTTTTTTCAATTCAAAAAACAAATGCTGGCCGTGCTCATCGGTTTGGCGCTCACCTACGCGCTGTCATATTTCGATTACCGCCAATTGCGCGGTTTGGCTATTCCTATATACCTGGCCGGTCTGACTATCTTGCTCGTGGCGCTGGTGCTGGGAAAATCAGCGCATGGCGGCGGCAAATGGTTCGTGCTGGGTACGCTTTCGTTCCAGCCCGTGGAGCTGGCCAAAGTCATGTTGGCGGTTTCGTTGGCCGGTTATCTATCCAAACAAGTGCGCAAGAGATTGAACTGGATCGCCTTCGCCGGAAGCTTCATCGCGCTTTTGGGCTATGTCATCCCCGTGCTTCTGCAACCGGATTTTGGATCGGCCGTGGTGCTGATCGCGATTTGGGGAGCAGCCGTCTTCATCTGCGGACCGCCGCGGCATGCTTGGTGGCTTATGGCTTTAGGCCTGGTGGGCGTCTCGATGCTGCTCTGGAACTTCGGCCTCAAGCCTTATCAGCGCGATCGCATCTCATCTTTTTTCAATCCGCGCCTCGACCCATACGGCGCTTCATATAACGTGGCGCAAGCGCGCATCGCCGTGGGTTCGGGTGGCATGTTAGGCAAAGGCATCGGCGAAGGTTCGCAAGCGCGGCTGCGTTTCCTGCCCGAATCATCGACTGACTTCATCTTTGCCGTGATCGGCGAGGAGCTGGGCTTCGTCGGATTGTTCGTGCTTTTGGGATTGTTCGGCGTGGCCCTGTATTGCTTATTGCGCCTCGGCATGGCTTCCGAAGATCCCTTCGCGGGAATCGTCTTGACTGCGTTCGCGGCCATCATCGGTTTTCATCTGACGGTCAACGCCGGGATGAATTTGGGTTTGACTCCGGTCACGGGCATCCCACTGCCTTTCGTCTCGGCCGCCGCCTCATCCGTCTTGACCATGTTCATCATGATCGGCATCGCAGAGTCGGTGGCGGTGTATGGGAGGAAGGGGTTTTAGGAGATGAAGCTGGAAGCTAGAATCTTGAATCTTGAATTCCAGATTCTAGCTTCCAGATTCTAGCTTCTTGCCTTGTTGCACGCCTTTGCTCGAGGCGGTAGGATAAGCATATGGATCACGCTAACTCGCAAAAAATAATCGGGCATTGCCCGTTGTGCCATTCGGCTTACGGCGACGCGGGAGTCAAACTCCTGGGTGAGAACGGACCCATGCGCCTTTTCCATTGCACCTGCGCTTCGTGCGGCCATGCTGTTTTGGCGGTGATCGTGGAGAATTTAGGCTCGGTCAGTTCGGTCGGCATGGTGACTGATTTGGAGATCCAGGATGCGTTGCGTTTTAAGGACGCAAAATCGGTCAGTTCGGAAGAATGCATCCAAACCCATCGCGTCATGGAAAAGGAAAGCCGGGAGCTGTGCACCGTCCTGCTTGACAAAAAAGCCTGAAAAACGTACACTTCCGCCACTAATTCGGACTGAATTTTAAGTTATGTCTTACGCATTGAAAGCGATGATCCGGAACGCGCTGGGCCGCCGCGCCAAAACCCTGCTTAAAGCCGGTGATCTTCCGGCTGTAGTCTACGGCCGCGGTGTCGAAGCACGAAATATCCAGGTGAACGGACGAGAATTCCGCAAGATTTTGAGTACGGCCGGCATGTCGTCACTCATCGATTTGGACGTGGCAGGCGAGCCGGTGAAGGTGCTGATCAAAGACGTGCAAGTCAACCCCGTTTCCATGATTCCGGATCACGTGGATTTCCATCAGATCAACATGCAGGAAGAGCTGCAGACCGAAGTGCCGCTCAAGATCGTGGGCGAGTCCATCGCCGTCAAAGGCTTGGCCGGTACGCTGGTGCAGAGCCTGGACGAAATCAAGATCAAGTGTCTGCCGGCCGATTTGCCGCACGAGATTGAAGTCGACATTTCCAGTCTGAAGACCTTCGATGATACAATCACCATCGGCAGCCTCAAGATCCCGGCTGGTGTCGAGGTGTTGAATGACGCAAATGAAATCGTGGCCTCGGTGGCTGCGCCGTTGACTGAAGAGCAACTGAAGAAAATGGAAGAGGGCGAGCAGCACGACGTAAGCGCCATCAAGACCGAAGCGGAAGACAAGAAGGCGGCCGATGAAGCGGCCAAGCTGGCGGAAGAGGGTGAAGCCAAGGGCGGAGCCGCCGGCAAGTCGTAAGGTCACTTACCGCTGCCGAACCTATTTTGTCATCCTGAGCGGAGCAGCAGCGCAGTCGAAGGACCTTTATAAGCGTTGATCTGAACCGAATAAGCGTTGTCTGGACCGATGGCTGATAAAGGTCCTTCGACAAGCTCAGGATGACAGTGCGTCTGGCTACTTTCTACCGTCTACTTATGGTCCATCATAATGTTCCGCGAAAAATAAAGATTGATTTCGAGACATTCGTAAAACGGTCCTGGCCCGTGTTGGCGTTCGGGGCCGTTTTGATTTTTTTCGCCAGCGCCGCGTTGGTCGTCTTCGCGGTTTCCGGCACAGGACGCAAGACACCGGCGGTGCCGAAAAAATCCGAGGTCGCGTCAAGCACGTCGTCGCAAGCGGATTTAGTCTCGCGCTCGCTTGACGGCGTTTTGGTTTCGCCCAGCGACGCCAATCTGCAAGCCTATGCCGTGATGGTCGAGAATTTGCCCGAAGCGCGTCCGGTCTCCGGTTTGTCCAAAGCCAATCTCGTGTTTGAATTGCCGGTCGAGGGCGGCGTCACGCGCTACCTGACCGTTTTCGACGCGACCACGACCGTCGAGCAGATTGGACCGGTGCGCAGCGCGCGGGCCTATTATGTCGATTTGGCCGATGGGTTGAACGCCGCGTATGCGCATGTGGGCGGAAGTCCGGAAGCGCTGGATAAGATCAAAGGCCTTAAAAGTTTCCGTGACTTGAACGAATTTTGGAACGGAAAATATTTTTGGCGCTCGGCCAAACGCAGCGCGCCGCACAACGTCTACACTCGCAGCGACTTGTTGAGTTCGGCGCAGACGGCCAACGAATGGAAGGTCGGCAAAATCCAAGCCTGGAAATACAAGGCAGACGATCCGACCGAAACTACCTCCGGCACCAAGCGGGGGAGCGACAACGGACCAAGCATCGCTTACGGCGGCGCTTACGGAGTCAGTTGGAAGTTCGATCGCACCGCGGATGATTATGTGCGCTGGCTCGCCGGCGCGGCGCAAAAGGATGCTGACGGCACGCTGGTCCTGGCGCGCAACGTCATCGTGGTCGAGACGGAGTGGAGCGCATATGACGCCGTGGGTCGTCTCAAGTTGCGCACCACGGGCAAAGGCAAAGCCACGGTCTATCGCGACGGCAAAAAACTTTCCGCCATCTGGAAACGCACGGCCGGCGAGAATTTCAGGTTCGAAGGCGTGGATGGTTCCGACGTACTCTTGAATCGCGGCACGACTTGGATCGAATTCACGCAGGGCAAGATGACCGATACCTCGACTACTGGCAGCGTGAACGATGCTTCGGCCAGTTCGACGAGATGACCCATTGTCATCCTGAGCTTGTCGAAGGACCCTTATTACTTCGTTCGTACCGTGACTGATAAAGGTCCTTCGGCTGCGCTAGCGCTTCGCTCAGGATGACATTAGGGTATTGTTTTTGCATAATCCATTCCCAGCAGGTTAAACTGCTTTCCGAATATGGCCACCCAAACCAAGACTAAACTCGCGGCTACCGACCCGGCTGAACGCGCTTATGCGGTGCAGGGCGGAGTGCCCCTCGTCGGCAGCATCAAAGTCGCGGGAGCCAAGAACGCGGCGACCAAAGAATTGGTGGCCGCTCTTTTGGCCGAAGAACCGGTGGTGCTGGAGAACGTACCGGAAATCGGCGACGTGGCCGTGACCATCGAGATGCTTGAGGCCGTCGGCGCCAAAATCAAACGCGACGGCGACAAGGTGACCGTCGATGGCAGCGGTTTGAGCAGCGCCAAAGTTTCGGAAGCGTTCAGCGGAAAAAATCGCATCCCAATTTTACTCTTGGGACCCTTGCTCCACCGCTTCGGCGAAGCAGTCATCCCGGCGCTCGGCGGTTGCAGCATCGGCGGACGTTCGGTGGATTTTCATATCGAAGCGTTGCAAAAGATGGGAGCCGTGATTTCGTGCGAAGAGCACACCTATACGGCGCGCACCAAAGGACTTAAAGGCGCGGTCATCGAGCTGCCTTTCCCCTCGGTCGGTGCGACAGAAAATGTCATGCTCGCCGCCGTGCTGGCTCAAGGGACCACGGTGATCAAGAATGCGGCCATCGAACCGGAGATCAAGGACTTGGCCATGCTGCTCCAGTCCATGGGCGCGATCATAGACTTGGACGTGAACCGCACTTGGATCATCGAAGGCGTGGAAAAATTGAGCGGCGCGACGCATCGCGTGGTGCCGGATCGCATCGAAGCCGCGTCTTTCGCAGTGGCCGCGGCGCTCACCGGCGGCGACATCTTCATCGAGGACGCGCGGCAAGGTTCGCTTTTGTCTTTCTTGAACGCCATGCGCAAAGTCGGCGTGCCGTATGAAGTCAAACAAGGCGGCATCCGCTTCATGGGAGCCAAAGACATCAAACCCATCGCGCTCGAGACCGACGTACATCCTGGATTCATGACCGATTGGCAACAGCCCTTCGTGATGCTTTTGACCCAAGCCGACGGCGTGTCGATCGTGCACGAGACGGTGTATGAGAATCGCTTCGGCTACACCGACGCTTTGCGTCAGATGGGCGCCAACATCCAGTTGCACAAAGAATGCCTGGGCGCCAAACCGTGCCGTTACGTGAATCGCGATTATCGCCACAGCGCAGTCATCGTCGGACCCACGCCGCTCCACGCCGCGGACATCAAGATCCCGGATTTGCGCGCCGGTTTTTCCTATCTCATCGCCGCGCTCATCGCCCAAGGCACATCCAAGATCAGCGGCGTCGAGATCATCGAGCGCGGTTACGAAAATATCATCGGTAAATTGGAGAAGTTGGGAGCGAAAATTAATCTGAAATAGAACATATGAGTTATCGTTATTCGGCTCTGGTGATAAACGAGAATAAGGAAAAGACCCTGGGCGCGTTGAAAGAATATTTGACGCAGCACGGAGGGAGTTTGGAAAAAGCCTCGCGTGAAGACGGCTACGGATCAGACGACCCGAATTATTTAGCCATCGCGGAAATGAAAGGTTGGACCTATCTGATTTTTTCTGGCGAGGGCTTGATTCCCGAGATGGAAATTGCGCTATCGCGTAATTTAGGAGTCAAAGCGAAGGGTCTGGATAAATTGGAAACGTTGGGATATGAACATTACAACGAACTCGATTCCGGCAGCGCAAAAATCGTCTACACGAATCTGGACGGGATTCAGGATAATCTCGGGGTCGATTGGGATGGGCTGAAAAAATTCGTGCAGTCTAAGCTGCCGGGAGCCATGGAGAGCGATTACGAAAATCAAGCCTTTGAATACCTGCAGAGCCTGTCATCAGATAGGGGTCTTGAAGAAGACGTGCTGGAAAATTATGAATCCAGCCAGGAGTGGTACCGGCTGGAGTGTGAAGAATTGGAAGAGAAAAGAATGGGCTCTGAACTCGGACTTTTTTGGAAAGATTTGGTCAGCGCCAACTGATTCCATCCGAATCGATTTCAATGACTCGTTTTCACCTCGCTAAGTCTTGGTGGATTTTGAGGCTTGACATTTTTGGGCGTTAGGCTGTAATTAGGTCAGGGCTTTTGAAAGGAAGACTGATGAAAAGGGATTTGTTTATGGTATGCATGTCCCTGGCCGTCTGTATCGTAGTATTCTTTTTGCTGATGATTTCCGCGTTGTCGGGAGATTGGGCTCTCTTCACCGGCTTGATTTTTGTGGGATCGGCCCCGCTGCTCTGGTTCATTTCTTCAATGATTGATCTTTGGTACCATCGTCGGTTCATGAAATGGTGGTTTACGGGTTTCTATCTGATCAAAGACCTGAAAGCCATGTCGGAATCAGGCTATCGCTATTCCGGTGTGCGCGTCAGCCTCGAGGAAAAAGATTTGAGGGCGTCCATGGACGATCCACGACTCGCTCCGGTCATCGGCGAAAAAGCAAGGGAATTCCTACGCTTAGACCGCGAAATTTTTTAACCTGAATTCGTAGGGGCGACCCGCTGGGTCGCCCCTACACTCCCATGCAGGGAACCGCTCGGTTCCTTGTTCTTTTTTTAGGAAGTTGAGATTTCCAAGACGCGATTTCTTTTGGCTAGATCTTTGTGGATGCGGATTTCCGCCCGCGGGAAAAGCGTTTTGGCCAGCTTCAAGATTTTTTTGGCTTGCGGCGGGTCGAATTCGAGATAGATAGTGACGCGCTTGAAACCTAGATGACGGCGCTCGATGGCGAGATGGTTCAAAAATCGAGTTATAAGTTCCAGTCCGTCGGCGCCGGAAAAAAGCGCGACGTTGGGTTCATATTTCGTAACGTCAGGTTCGAGTTTCGTTTTGTCCGAGATCGGAAGGTAAGGGAGGTTGGCCGCGACGACTAGCGTGGGAAACTTTTTTGCGGCTTGGGTCAGGATTTTTTTCACGCGCGAGTCCAAGAGCGAAGCTTTGAGGAAACGGATTTTTTTGCCTGCCAGTAAGCGCGCATTTTTTCGGGCGACCTTGAGGGCTGCGGGCGAAATATCGGTAGCCAGTATCGGCGAACCGGGAATTTCTTTGGCCAGCGTCACGGCCAGCGCGCCGGAGCCAGTTCCCACATCCCAGATAAACGGTTTACCATCGGAGGCTTTTATCAAATCGACCAGCAGCTCGGTCTCTGGTCTGGGGATCAAGACGTCGCGCGTGACTTTGAAGCTGCGGCCGTAGAATTCTTTTTCACCCAGGATGTAGGCGATGGGTTCGTGTTTGCGGCGGCGGGAAATAAGCTGAAGGAAAAGACGGTAGACGGTAGAGGGTAGACGGTAGCCAGGGTTCGCCATGATCCAGATGCGGTCGCGTTTCAGCGCATATGCCAAGAGGATTTCAGCCTCAAGCCGTCTTGAGTCCAGCGCGGAGCACGTATTTTTTTGTTCGGGCAATTCGCGGTTTGCCCGGGTGAGCGCAATATCGATGGTCATGCCGATAGGCTAGCACGTCGCACGCGGATTTTCATCCATTGACACATCATTTTAAGTGTAATTAGATATCCGCGTACTTTCGAAAAGGGGAGTGTTATGACGGAAAAACTTCTGGAGAGGACGCGCTTCATCGCGGCCGTGCGGGCTGCCATCGGCATGAACCAGCCTCTCACCATCGAATTCTTCGGGCACCAGGTGCCCGTCAAAGGCTCCGCGCTGCGTGAGGCCGCCGTGGGCGAACTCGAGCGCTGCGCCATGGCTTGGGCCGTGGTCACGCAGATGAAAACGCATTTCAGCGGTCGGACCTTCCATGGTCCGAGCTTGGTCATCCCGCTCGTCCAGGACTTGGTCGTCGATTGCTTGTTGTTCGACGACCTGCCGAACGAGTGCAGCTTGAGTCTGCGCGCCGAGCAAGTCATCTGCTGCAAGATCAATCTGAAGAGGGAACAGTTCACGCTTCTCCTACAAGATGAGGCCGTGCGCGGACAGCCGCAAGTGAGCTTTGCTTTGTATCAAACCAAAGCGGAAGCGCAGGCCGCGGAAAGGATGAGAGCATAATGAATCAGCTGGAGAAACTCCGAGAACTCCTCAAGCAGTTGAGACTCGCCACGAAGAATGACTCGTACGTCGAGGTCGAGGTCGCGGGCTGCAAAGTTCAGTTGAGGCACGAAGAGATCCACAACGGCGTCATGCGTCTGGTGAGAGACAAGGCGGTCGCTTGGGCCATCATCTCGAAAGAGCCTGACCCGACCTGGCCCATCCCTCTCCTGCCCACGATCCTGATCGACTCCTCGCTCATCCCGGATCTTCCTTGTTCATTCCTTCTTTCGCGCGACGGTTCGAGCTGTTGCGCCTTTGTCCAGGGACGCCGGACGTTCGACCTGAAGATGAACGACGGATACATCCATCACGGTTCCCCCGCAATCGGCTACGTCCTCCGGCCGACTCCGCGGGTCTGAACGACGGACCGCGCCACTCACCCGCCTTTTCCAGGCGGGCTTTGTTTTACGCTTTTCAGTTCGGACACGAGTAAATCAAATGCACCTCATACTTTTTGGCGGCAAAAAGTATGCAAAAACCGCTGGGGCCTCGAATTCGCTTACATGTATATAGTTAAGCGTTCTTGCGGTTAGCTTAACTCTCGGCCCCAGACCCCACCTCGAGGACTTCGACCTCCATCATCCTGTCATTACCCGGTCCAACCGGGTAATCCAGAGAGAAATCCATCCCTATCTCTCCTCTAGCCAATCAGGCGGGGGTCCGGGGGTTTGCGTCAAGCCAACCGCAAGATGAACCAAGAGACATACCTGCAGCGTATAGCA
>Ga0265292_1001186_pt1 | contig 24849 bp, 23 predicted proteins | sample Munlanlewell296A_FD_189080 | JGI IMG/M metagenome (GOLD analysis project Ga0265292, IMG submission 189080) | Leachate microbial communities from a municipal landfill in Southern Ontario, Canada - Leachate well 296A | ecosystem: Engineered > Solid waste > Landfill > Unclassified | place: Canada... | reverse complement strand
CAACGTCTTCCGGAAGAAGGTGAAAGATGACGAGACAGCGGAGCGGTGCAGAGCGGCGGTTGACCTCGCGCTGGGCGGGAGGGTGCCGGGCATCCTCGTGGATGCGTCCGATCCTAAGGAACAGGCGGTGCTCGCGGCATTCATCCGCACCTTCTTCCGGCGCGAGAGCCGGGAGATCGATCTCCTGCCGGGACTTAAGAGCACCGGCTTCGTCCTCCTGATCATTCCCATGGATGAGGAGACGCCCGCGCTGCGGCTGCTGCGCCCGCAGGACATGGCGGTGGAACGTATCCTGCGGAAGTTTGCCATTCCCGTGCTGCTGCGCCTCAATCTCGCCAAGGCCCGGAGCAGCGCTGCGCGCGAGGTCCGGGAGGAACGGAAGCGCTACGAGGGGCTACTGCGTCACCTGCGCGAATCACCCGAGGGTCTGCAGCTCGTCGTCACGGACAGCCAGGCCTTCGACATCGTCGCGCACTGGACGCCGGAGGAGCACGCGCTGACGTCCTTCTCCATCATGATGACCAACTACATGAGCTACGGGAATCTCGACCTCTTCGTCGAGGGTGTGAAGACCGTGGACCGGCTTCGTCCCGGCGACAAAGTCCTCATCGTCGAGGCGTGCAACCACAGCCGCCAGTGCGACGATCTCGGCACGGTGCAGATCCCGCGGAGACTGAAGCAGCACGTGGGCGGCGCGCTGGACTTCCGCTTCAGCTTCGGCCGGACGTACCCTGAGGACCTCACGGGCATCCGGCTCATCGTGCACTGCGGGGCATGCATGATCGACCGCCAGAAGTACCTGCGGCGCATCCTCAAGGCGGGAGAGGCGGGCATCGCGTTCACCAATTACGGCATCCTCCTCTCGTACCTCCAGGGAAAGGAGGTGCTGCAGCGGACCGTGCGGCCGTTCCTCACTCATATCTCGGAGGCTCCGTAGAGCCTCCGCAAATGTGACCGACTGCTCAGCCCATCGCGCTGCTTGCCGGACGAAGCCTCGGCGAAGGCTGGCCACCGGAAACCCCGCCGGACATCGCAGGACGATTTCCAACTGTTCTTTTGCGGCACGAAATATGAAAAGAGCTAAGAAAACAATTACAAACAACAGCATGTGCTAGAATTATTACATGATGGACAAAGCTACAGCTGTAGTAAAAGCATCAAATAAACCTCAGAAGGCAACATCCTTTATGATTGAGAAATTTGTTCCAGGTATTACTGCCTTAGCCAAGATGGATAAGGGTGATTTCATTCAATCTCTATCAAATATCGTACAACGACAAAGAAAAGAAGGCTGGTTGCATGCCTTCCTCATTGAACTCAATGCACTATGTGAACAAGGAAAAGTGAAGGAGGATTATATGAACACTAAACAGGGCCAAGAATGCCGCCAAGAACTTCTGGACTCTTTGGATAAAGATAAACCTGACCAAGAAAAGCTTGAGGCAATGAAGAAGATTTTCCTTGAGGCAGCAAAAGCACCTGAAGATCAATGGGAAAGCAATCACCCTCAACAGTTAATGAAGGTTTGCAGAACCCTCGCATCAGAAGAGTTAATAATTCTTGGTGTTGCTTATCATCTGTTCTCTTCCTTGGAGCAGGGCGCAGTCGAAAAAATTTCTAGTTCTGCTGAACAATGGCCAGCTACCATTGCTAAGCATTCGAATGGTCGCATTTCAGAAGGCATGGTGTACTTCTACGAGGAGGATTTGGTAAAGAAGCAACTCGTTGGAGAAAAGGTTCACAGCGATAAAAGTGGGGTACGTTACGCACATAGATGTCGCCTGTCGCCGCTTGGCGTAGAACTCGGTAGATTTCTTTCTGAATGAATCAAGGAAAGACCTGCGCAATTCCACAACACGACTCATACAGCGTACAATGCCGTACATCCGATATGGCTTCTCTTTTCAAAAACAACGTCCTCCAAGAACAACTGGCTCTTTCTATTGTTCCTAAGTTTGAGGAGAGGATACGAATCGTAAAGCAATGGCATGCTGCACTAACGGACAAATCCTTGCTCAAGAAAACCGAAACCCAGTGTGAACAAGCATTCAATGATGACTTCTTCGTGAAAATTCTTGGCTATACGCGTTTTCCGTCCGAGAAGTACACCATCGAAGTTAAAGCGGCAGTGGAAACTGCCGGAGGTCAGAAGCCCGATGCAGCGCTTGGAATCTTCACGCCGGACGGAAACGCCGTTCAGTGTGTCTGCGAGATCAAGGATGCAAATACTTCCCTCGATAAGCCGCAGCAGCGGGAAGGAAATCTGACTCCCGTGCAGCAGGGATTCAAGTACAAGCCGCTCTACAAGAATTGCGGATTCGTAATCGTCACCAATTTCCGGGAAATCCGCCTCTACCGAGACACGCTGCACGATTACGAGCGCTTCACGCTTACAGAGCTTGCCGATCCTGCGGACAACTACAGCAATTTCCGAAAGTTCCACTACTTGCTCAGTGCCGATCACTTCATTGCAGAAAGCGGCAAAAGCAATACGGAAGAGCTGCTCGCGGCTATCCGCATCGAGCAGGAAGAAATCACCAAGAGATTTTACAAGCAATACCATGAGCTACGTCTTCAACTCATTGATAACATTCTCAAGAACAACAAAAGTATTTCTTTCGATGTCGTTTTGGAGAAGGCGCAGAAAATCATCGACCGTATTGTGTTCACTTCATTCTGCGAAGATTTAGGAATGTTACCGGAAAACAAGCTTGCCGAGCTCGTTCAGAAGTCAGAAACAATCGGACTTGGTTTTCCGATCTGGAATATCATGAAAGAGTATTTCTTGGCTGTAGACCGAGGAAATCTAAAAATGGATATTCCCCCTGACGGTTATAATGGTGAACTCTTTAAGCCGGACACAGTCTTAGATTCTCTTGTTGTAGATGATAACATTTGCAGAGAATTTGTGCGCCTTGGGCGTTTTGATTTTGACAATGATCTGACGGCCACGATCCTTGGTCACATTTTTGAGCAATCCATTACTGATATTGAGGAACTGAAAGATCAGCGACTTGAGGATGCAAAAAAAACTTTCTCTAAGCGTAGGAAGGACGGCATCTATTACACGCCGGAATATATTGTGGATTTTATTGTTAGCTCTACCCTCGGAAAACATTTTGAGGAACTTGAAGCGAACATGCTCAAAAAACAGGGACTAAAGGAAGATATCACCGATAGTCACTACACCAAACGCGCCATAGATGCGTACAACGAATACCTGGAGGCAATCAGCAAAATTACCATTCTCGACCTTGCCTGTGGCAGCGGGGCATTTCTTGTGAAGGTCTTTGACTACCTGAAAAAAGAGCACGAGAGAGTGGGACAGATACTTGCTGAACTCACTGGAAAAACGTCCCTGCTCGACAGTGAGGGGATCATTAAAACGCTCCTGCGTCAGAATATTTTTGGTGTAGATCTAAATGCAGAAAGCGTAGAGATCACCAAACTTTCTTTATGGCTCAAGACTGCGGAAAAGGGAAAGAGGCTTGAGGAACTCAAGGAAAACATCAAGTGTGGCAATAGTCTGATCGATGATTCTACGATTGATAGACGAGCATTTAATTGGCAAAAAGAATTCAAAGGCATTCTCGATTCAGGCGGTTTCGATGTAATTGTCGGCAATCCTCCGTATGTGGGCGAAAAAGGTAACAAAGACATTTTCCAGCTGATTCATCAGGGTGAATGGGGATCAAAGTTTTACCATCGAAAAATGGACCTTTTTTACTTCTTCTTCCATCGTGGTCTCGACTTACTCAAAGATGGAGGCAGACTTGGCTTCATTACAACAAATTATTTTATAACTGCTGACGGTGCTATCAATTTGCGACGAGATATAAGAGAACGAGCCGTGATCGAAAAAATTGCAAATTTTGGTGAAATTAAAATCTTTGAAGATGCAAAGGGACAACACAACATGATCACCATACTTCAAAAAGGGCAAAAACCTCAGCTTGAGGCTTATAGCATTGATTTTCATGAAAAAAATCTCTCACTTCCTGAAGCCTTGAATATTACTTCTGTTATGCGAGATGGCGTAAATATTTCGTATGTTAAACAGAAGGATTTATATGATGGTGAAGAAAGATATATTCGCATTTCTGGCATTTCAAAGGATGGTGCTAATTCAAAAAACGTAATTTTGGATAAAATCCAAATGTATGGCGAGCCACTGGAAAATATGTGCCACATAAACATGGGAGTGCAGTCGGGTGCTGATTTTGTTGGCAATACGTTGCTGCAGAGAGCCATTGAGAAGCATTACGTTGATAAACAATATCTTGAGCAAAATAAAATTGAGGTTGGAGACAATATTTATATTGTTGATTCAGCATTTCTGGAAGAATTGCCCCGAACGGAAAAGGAAATTCTCAAGCCATTTATTAAAAACTCTGACATCAGTCAATATTATGTGCCTTCGCATTTCACCAATTATTATATTTATATTGATTCACAAGTTGATATTAATAATTACCCGACAATCAAACAACATTTATTAAAATACCGTCCAATTTTAAGAGCTCGTGAACAGGTTGGTGATGATGAAGACTCATGGTATTGGATCAGAGGCTCAAAGAGAAAGTATCTTATTAACTCAGGTCAGCATCTCATATGTCCATATAGATCTAAGAAGAATATTTTTGCTTTAACGGACGGCAATATCATCGGTGCGGGAGATGTTTATTATATAACAAAGAAAAACGATTTAGTTTCGTTAAAGTACTTATTGACCATTTTAAACTCGCAGCTTTGCTTTTTTTGGCTCAAAAATAGAGGAAAGAAGAAGGGGGAAATTTTGGAATTATATCAAAAGCCTCTTTCAGAAATACCGATTAAAGAGCTTGCTGATCCTCAGCAAAAGCCATTCATCGAAAAGGCAGATGCTATGATTCAGCTAAATAAGAAATTGAATGAAAATATGCAGAAAGTAGTTCGGCTGATAATCGCAGAATATGGCATTGAGCAATGGCCATCAAAGATAGATTACTTTTGGGGACTCTCGTTCGACGATTTCCTCAAGGCACTCAAGCTTAAGAACGTGCCGCTCCAAAAGAAACAGGAACTGATGGAATATTTCGAAAAGCAAAAAGCTGAATCTTCATCGATAGCAGATCAGATCGAAACTTTGCAGAGGGAGATTGATGAGATGGTATGTGATGTGTATGGGCTCACACAAGAAGAACGCAAAATTATTCAAGAATTAGCCGAAACGGCATGAGTCTGTTTGTTCCATTAACCTTCGGCCTTCTCTTTCTTGCTTCCGGATTAGTGGTCGTAAGGCTTTCCTGTTTTCAGAACAAGAGAAAGCCGAAGAACTGGGTACAAGTCATGATAACAACTATTCCTCTTTTGTTTGGTTTATCTGCATTCTTTTTACAGAGTAGCTTCTCGAATTGGCAAATAAAGAATGGCTTGAAGCAGGCCGTCATTGAGGAACTCCAAATGATTACTCTACAACTGCAAGGGGGAAATGGCGTTATGGTGGGTAATGATGAAAAGAGTGGCACAAGCCTCAAAATCAACGCAGTGACTTTACCATCTGTAGCGATTGAAAGGGCTTCTGAGAGCAATTTGTTCAACAGGTTTCTCACAAGGGATCTTCTATTACTTCGTAGTTTTATCGTTGAACATAACAGGTGGGCTGATTATGGAATGGATATTTTACGATCTCCAAATCTTGAGACAGTTGTGCAAAGAATCAAGATTCACAATAACTACATGACGATTGATGATCAAATTGTGCCAAAGGCCACATACTTGCTCGACTGTATAACGAAGGGAACAAGCAGTCTGGATAAAGATTGTAAATGAAAATTCGCGTGTTAATGAGTCTGTTGATATGCTCGGTCTGCTTTTCCGAAATGGGCGAGCCATGCACAACTGCTTCACCTTCATCGACGAATCCGGGAACCTGAGTTCCGAACCATACTTCGCTCTCGGTATGCTCCTCGTGGAAGACGTAGGCAGTCTTTACGACGCCATACGTCCGTACTATGACCGTGCTCGCGAATTCGCGCGAGATTTCCAGATTGGTGGCCCAGGTCAGAATCGAACTGACGACGCCAGGCTCTTCAGGCCTGCGCTCTACCACTGAGCTACCGGGCCACGTGGTATGGTTGACGCGAAGAGAGCAACAATGAACGAGCGTCCCCCTTTATATCACGCCCCGCTGCGCGGGGCTAGGGCACTGAGCTACCGGGCCACCGTGGTACATTCATTTTATATCACGCCCCGCTGCGCTGGGCTGGTGACTCTTCTGTGTCCCATATGTAGTGGGGGTATCGAGTGTCAATATTCTTTACATAGCTATTGACAGGAAAACTTACGACCTGTATCCTCGGTACATATGACCCGCCAAATATGGGTTTCACCGGATAAGGCAACGGGGTTGACTCGGGTGCACAAGCCTGAGGCAGAGCGCGATCGCTCTACGTACCATCTTCGGCAGCTCCGTGAAAAATGCGGGTATTCGCAGGCACAGGTCGCGCAGGAACTGGGCGTATCCCGTCCAACCTACCTGCAGATTGAGAAGGGTGAGAGGGAGCTTACGGTACCGGAGGCTCAGAAGCTTGCCAGTCTCTATGGCATGAGCCTCGAAGAGCTCGTCTCTGAAAAGAAAAAGGAGACCTCCGTGGAAATCCCTGCAGAAGTACAGGCTGACAGCAAGCCTCCGTATCGCATCAGTGTTCCCCGGAAGAACCTGAAGAAATTCAAGGAAGTATTGCTGTACATCCTGGAGAAGGTTGGTGCTAAGAAGAACATCGGAGAGACGGCACTCTATAAGATCCTCTACTTCATCGATTTCGATTTCTACGAGAAGTTCGAGGAGCAACTCATCGGCGCCACGTACATCAAGAATCACTATGGCCCGACGCCCGTGGAATTCAGGGGGATTGCCAGAACAATGCTGGCGAAGAAGGAACTGCTCCTCGTGAAGAGCAAATACTTCGATTACGATCAGAAGAAGTATCTTCCTCTCAGAAAACCCGACCTTTCGGTTATCAGCGCTTTGGAAAAGGAACACATCGACTGGGAGCTCCAGAGGCTCTCGGATATGAATGGCAGCGAACTTCGGGAGTTCTCCCATGGGGATATTCCTTGGAAAATCTATGAACCCGGAGAGAAACTCTCGTACGAGAGCGTCTTTTACAGGGACAAGCAATACTCACAGAGAAGCTATGACAACGATCCGCTTTGAAGATACTCTGGAATTCCGGAAGGAATTCAAGCATCTGGCGAAGAAGTACCGTTCGCTTCCGCAGGACATGGAGATCCTGAAGCGCTTGCTCCTGCGGCACCCCAAAGGGTTTGGTAATCACATGCCGACACTCCGACAAGAAGGCGATATCTTCATTATCAAAGCCCGGCTTGCTTGTGAGTCATTGCGAGGCTCATTTCTCAGAGTGATTTATGCCTATCAGAAATCTATGATCACCATTTTCTTCATCGAACTTTACTACAAGGGTGAGAAGGAGGCAGAGGATCAGCAAAGGATTGAGGAATTCCTGAAGTCATGTAAAAGCAATGCGACTCAAGACTGATTACGCCTCTCTGCCTGTCCTCCGTAGCTTTCTTGTCGGCCGTAGCTTTAGCAGAGGCTGAAGCGAAGGAGGACAAATCGGTGTGGCGCGCCACAATGAAAAAGGAACCTCGACGGTTCCCATTTCATCGGATGCAATTCCGCGTTCTGCTCTTTAGCAGTCGCAGGCGTACACCGTCTGGCGCTTGTTCTCCTTCGAACGCCAGGCGGCCTTCTTCACCTTCTCCTCGACACACTTGTCGAGAGCCTCGATGAAGTCGCCTCCGCAGCGCATGTTCATCTTGGAAAGCATTTCCTTAACGCGGGCAGCTACAACGCTCATAGTGGGAGGGAAAAGAAATAAGTGTACCGATTGTAGATCGCCTGCCGCCCGCCCACAATAAAGAAAAGTTTACATGAGGGGGAAGCATTATCGCACCACTCCGTCCTTCTTCATCCTGAGGAGGAGAGAGAGCGCCGCGGGGTTGTCCTGCTGCAGGAGGAATGCCTGTTTCAGGAGGCGCGCGGCCTCGTCTATCCTCTTCTCCTCGTAGAGGAGCAGCGCGAGGTTGGCGAGCGCGTCGGGATCGTCAGGGGAAATCCTGAGCGCACGCGCGTAGTGGAGCTCGGCCTGATCCCTGACGCCCTTCTGCTGGTACGCAACCCCGAGGTTGTAGTGCGCGGCGGCGAAATCCGGCTTGAGCTCGATGGAGCGCTCGAGCGCTGCAATTGCAGAGTCCCACTCCCGGAGCCGGATAGAGACGCCTCCGAGATTATTGAGCGCGTTCGTGTACGTCGGATTCACCTCGAGTGTGCGCCGGTACTGCACGACCGCCTCGGAGAGCTTCCCCTGCTTCTCGAAAATATTTCCGATGCCGTAGTACCCGTCGGGAAGCTCCGGATCTAGCCTGATCGCATGCCCGTAGGTCTCGAGCGCTTCCGGGAGCATGCCCAAACGAACGTACGCCGCTGCGAGGTTCACCGTCATGCGCGGATCGGATTGCAGGGCCAGCGCGGCCTTGAATTCACTGACGGCTTCCTCCAGACGTCCCGTTTCCATGAGTTCCATTCCGAGGTTGTTGTGCGCTGCGCGCGCCTCCGGATAGTACGCGAGCACATAGCGGTAGAGCGTTTCGCTGTCCGCCCACCGGGCAGCCTGTTTCGCCGACGCCACGCCCGATGCCAGAAGTATGGCGATCGCGGAGCCGATAGCGAAAGCGCGCCGCCGCTTAAGACTGCGGACAGTTCCCGCGCCGGAAAGCCACCGATCCAGACCGGCGCCCGCGAGAGCGAGAAGCCCGATCATGGGGATGTACGCGTAGCGGTCGGATGCGATATAGACATTGCCTCCCTTCGTCAGATTCAGGAAGGTCGGGAGGAGTGTAGCGAAGTAGAAGAGGATGGCGACGGAAACGGCTCTCATGCGGTTCCACAGGAATACCGCGAGACCGAGGAGGGCGATGACTGCGACCATGGGCAGGAGGAACCCCGCCGAGAACAGGGAGATGACCCCGTTGAACGGATAGATGGGCGAAAGCGCATCCGGAGCGACGAGTTTCGGGAGGTAGAACATCGCGCTCTTCCCTGCGAGGAGGATTTTCTGTGACAGCGTGGATGTCACGAGATTCTCCGTTTTCCCGAAGAGAGCTATGACCCCGAAGAGAACCGACAGAACGAAAAACGGGATTTTCTCCGTGAGTGCACGCACATTCACTCTGCGTCGCTGCAGCACATCCAGGAGGAGCAGGACGACGGGGAGCATCAGCACTGCGACTTTCGAGAGGAGGGCAAAGAGGAAGAGCAGCAGGGAGAGCGCGTACAGGCCGAGGCGCCGGTTTTCCGTCCAGTGGAGCCAAGAGAGGACCGACCCGAGAACGAAGAATGTCGACAGGACGTCTTTCCTCGCCGACGCCCAGACGACGCTCTCCACATTCAGCGGATGCAGGGCGAAGAGGAGGCCTAAGAAAATAGCGAGGTAGCCGTTCCCGAGGAGGAGAGCTAAGAGCCACGTCACCAGGAGCGCGCTCAATGTGTGCAGGACGAGGTTATGGAGATGGTAGATGAAAGAATCCAGCCTGCCGATCACGTAGTCGATCTGGTACGACACAAACGTGAGCGGAATGTAGAGCTCCGGATCGTACGACGTGAAGACGGCTTTGAGGGTCTTCGCATTCAGGTGTTGGACGTTCGCGTTCTCCACGATCAGTGACATGTCATCCCATGTGACGAACTTGTTGCCGAGGGAACTGCCGAACGTCGCGAGGGTCACGGCGAAGAATCCGAGGATGAGGAGGATGCAGGTGCGGAGCCGCGGGAGCCCGATGGTTCCGCCAGTTTGTTCCATGGAACAGATGGGGAGGAAATTGACAGTGTGATGGTACCAGCAATCGTTAACGAGAGCGGGTATCTACCCGCGGTCGGCAAGCTTAAGCCATGATCGTCAACCGCGGGTAGATACCCGCTCTCAGGGAGAAAGAATCAATTTTCACCAAAATTATTTTCTCCCGCACATTTGGTTATGACCCTTGCCTCCTCCGCTTCCTCTCCTTCCATTCCTTCCCTATACTGGCACGGTCACCATTCCCTCCCTTCCCTATGCCATCGCCGCATGAGAAAAACGACAATCAGAATGTCTGGTTCGGCATCTCGATGTTCCTCATGGGAATCATCGCCGGCGCCGTGCTGACCGTTGCGTCGGGCACGACATCCTTCCAGCTTGGGAAAAAGAATGTTCCGAAGCTTACCGCACCGACACCGACGGCGCAAAACCCGGTCCAGCCCTCTTCACAGGCGAGCGTTCAGGACCGCATGCTTGCGATTGCCAGGGACATCGGCCTTCCGGAGGATCAATTCAACGATTGTGTGGGAAGCGATAAGTACAAGCAGAAAGTTGCCGATGAAATGAGCGGGGGCGGGAAAGCCGGCATCAACGGAACGCCGGGGAACATCATCTACGATCTCAAAACGAAGAACGGAGTCCTCGTTTCCGGCGCGCGTCCCATCGGGAGTTTCCAGAAGTACATCGATGCGATGCTCGCGAATCCGAACTACGTCTCCAAGGACAAGGACGTGACGAACGCGAAGAACGTCGTGCCTGTCGATGTCGCAGCGGAGCACATCCGCGGCAACAAGGATGCGCGCCTCGCCATCATCGAGTACTCGGATTTTCAGTGCCCCTTCTGCCGCAATGTCCATCCGACGTACCAGCAGCTCATCGCCCTCTACGGGGACAAGATCATGTGGGTCTACCGCCACTTCCCCCTGGGCTTCCACCCTGATGCGGAGCCTTTCGCGATCGGTTCGGAGTGTGCTGCTGAGCTCGGCGGCTCTGACGCGTTCTGGAGCTTCGCGGACAAGGTGATGCAGGGAGCGTGAGGTTGAGCACAGTTAACCCTACACGGTGAACATGCCATCCTTAAAAATCACCTTCTTCTTCCCGCCCGGTAACGTCGCCGTGACCGTGCGATCCTCCGTGGAGACGATGTCCGTGTGCTCGGGGGAATCGTTGTAGCCCCACGCATCCCATTGGTCCTTCGTCGGCTTGCCGGGATCTCCCGTGTAACTGTCCTTGTACGCGCGTCCCAGCGCTATGTGCGTGTTCCCGTACGCTCCCCCGATGTTCTCGTCATAGAGTGTCGTGGCCATGAAACGACTGATCCTCGAGAAGCGCTTGTCCGTGAGTGAGTACTCACCGATCTTGTCGCCGTTCCTGCGTGCCAGTATTCCTTCGAGCACTTTCTGTCCTTCCGTCGCTTCCGCACGGGTGACGATTCCGTCTCGAAACTCCAGCATGATGCCGCGGAGGATATTGCCATAGCGGTAGACCGGTTGGTCGAACGCCACCCGGCCCTGCGTCCCGCGCCAGTCGGGTGAGATGAAAATCTCGTAGCTCGGGATATTCCGGTAGCTCCCGCCCATCCATCGGCGGTGCTTGCCGAGTTTCACGTGCAGATCCACGCGCTGGCCCTCAGTATGCAAGGATTCGATTTCCAGAGCATCGAGAGCGGCCTTCAGGCGTTCCTGCTCTATAGCGATCCTCTTCCATTCCGCGATGGGATCTCCGGCGTCCAGGTAACACGCATGGATGATCTCCTTCCAGTACTCTTCGGGTGACATGCCCGCTTCCTTCGCGGTTTCCTCCGTCCCGTAGAGCGCGAGCGTCCACGTGAACTTCCCCTGCTGCTCCTTCTTAAAGAGCCAGTCGCGGAACTTCCGCCGCGCATCGAGCGCCGCGAACAATCTCTCCGGTTCTATGTCCTGGAGTTCCTTCGGATCGGTGTCCGCGATGATCGATACCTGATGATCGATGAGATCCGCTTCCGCGCGTTTGAATGTCTCGGGGAAGAAAACGAGTTGGTCCTTCGACGCGTACTCGAAGAACACTTTCTCCGTTCCAGTGGGAATGAGCTGGAGCTTGGGGTATGCGCCCGCTTCGAGGACCGAGCGGAGAAGCTCCCGATACAGCGGTTTCGCTCTGTCCGGGATGTTGAGTTGCACGACTTGTTTCGGGCGGACGCCTTCGCCGTTATTGAGCGCGTATCTCACGAGGAGGTCCGCGTACTTCCTGAGGATCGTCTCACCGGGGTCATACATGCACTCACTCTACACGAAGGATTGCGGCCAGACATCCGCCGGGTACATGACCAATGACCGGGAAGGATGAAGAGGAACCAGAGGAACCAGAGGAACCAGAAGATAAAGAGGATGCGTATTCTCTTTCCTCCTGTGCTTCTCATTGAGCATGCCGGTACCCGGGGCTATAATCCCACCGCTTCCCAAACATTCGCATGCGCCGCTTGTTCCTCTTCACCTTCGCGACACTCATTGCCATCCTCATCATCGTCATTGCGCTCCGCGGTTTCCGTGCCGCCCCGTCCATTGCACCGGTGAGCGAGGGCGAGTCTTCTTCCTCGAGCATTTCCGTGTTCGCCGCTCTCCCCACGCGGAACGTGAGCTACGTCGGGACGATCGAGGATCTGGGCGCAGGCATCTATCAGCAGGGAACGCACAAGCTCCTGCTCTTAGGCGGGCAGTTCCTGCTCCTCGAATCAACGGACGTGAATCTGAATCTCAGTTCCTACCTCGGGAAACGCGCGGAAATCCGCGGCTCCGTGCAGCCGACCATCGAGACCGGCTCCCTCCTCATGCGCGTCGAGGAGGTTACGCTCCTGGAGAAGGACACGGGCAGCGGAAGCACGTCCACCGACACGCGGACATTCGATGCGTGCGGCGGCATCGGCGGTATCCCCTGCAAGCAGGACTTCGGCTGCATTGATGATCCCTCGGATGACTGCGACCCCAAGACCGGCGGCGTCGACTGCCTCGGAATCTGCGTGCCCGGCAAATCTTCCGAATCTTCCGCCCCAGCGGCTCCTCCGCCACGGTCGTTCGCGAACGACGTGGCTCCGCCACCAAGTTCTTCTTCCTCCCTCTCCTTCAGCTCGACAACCTCACCTGGCAGTGCTTCCTCCGTGAGCTCGGTACAGAGTACGGCTTCCGCAGAGTCCGCTCCCGCCGGCAATGCCGGCCCGACGGAAGAGCAGATCGCCTCCATGTCGAAGCAGCGCTACGACCAGGATGCTCTCTGGACGCAGAAGTACTGCACGAGCCACGTCGCTTTCTGCATCCCCGTCCATAAGAACTGGTACTTCAAGTCCTTCGGCGCGACCACCAGCAACCTCTGGCATGTGGAGTTCGGCATCGCAGCTATCGATGCGCTCAATCAGGGGCCGATTGTCCTGAACCTTGTTTCCGGAACGACCGCCTCGCTCGGCGTCACGAGCGGTTTGGTCCGCACGCAGGGCAAGGATGTCGTCGGATTCATGGATTGGAAAGACGGCGATCACTTCGAGCTCATCGCGGATGCCCGGCTCAAGGAAGCCGTTTCGTACATGCTCTCCCACATCACTGCCTACAATCCTGGCGAGTGATGCCATCGTTGTTTTTCAAGATGACTGATCCTCACTCCAATCGCTTCCTCCTCTCGTACCGCGAAGCCCCGCGAACGCGGGGCGAAGTGGTATGATTCCCCTCCCCTCTCATGCCGCTCTTCACGTACCGTGCCACGAACGATGACAGCAAGGAGGTACGCGGAACGATCGAGTCGCCGGATATCGAGAGCGCGAAACGTGCGCTGCAGGATCTCCATCTGGAGACCTCGGATATCTCGGAAGCGATGCGCCTGAGGCCCGAGGATCGGCAGCCAGCTGTGCCTCCTCCGCCCGCAAGCAGGACGACATTCGCATTCGAAGGCAAGGACGACCGCGGTACGGTCCGCCGCGGTACCGTCGAAGCGGAAACCAAACATGCGGCGTTCGAACGTCTCAAGCATGATCAGAAGCTCTCTGTCACGGCGCTCTCGCCCGTCGGCATCACGCCGGTCTACCGCGATTACGATCTCCTGAACTGGCAACGGAAGGATTCTCCGCCGGCTCCACCGGTTCCCGTGGCCATTCCTTCTCCTGCCCCGGCGGCTGCGGCGAAGCCACTGGGTTTTTCACTGCCTGCAGGCACGCTCGCTCCTGCCGCTCAAGTTCCGAGTACTAACACGGAACACGGAACGCGGAACGCGGAACGTTATTTCCCTCTCCTCTCCACAATCCGTCTCTACGCGGGATGGCTTCTCGCCTGGTACGCGCTCTTCGTTGCGCTCGGGTACTACTCGCATGTCCGCACCCTTCCCTGGAACGTCCCCTTCGTGGAGGCGTTCTACCTTTCGCCGCTGATCTTCACCTTCGTCGTCGCGATCTTCCTGTTCCTCATGCTCACGTCCCTCAAGCGGGCGCTCGGGGGAGGGATCTTTACAGGTTTCATCTTCACGATCCTGGGGATCGGTGCGCTCGTCTTCGTCCGCATGAGTGTGTGGTGATTCGTTGTTTCCGCAGCTGCGACGCGGCGTCGCAGACGCCCCGCGAACGCAGGGCGAACCACCGGGACGCGCTTGCCGGCCGAAGCCTTGGCGAAGGCTGGGCGTCCCGGCTGCGGGGAAAATACGGCATGTTTTTGCATTTCATATTAAGATGGAAGCATGCAACAGACCTGTCGCCAATGTAAGGCTGCATTTGAAATAACAACGGATGATCTTGCGTTTTATGAGAAGGTCTCGCCGGTTTTTAGTGGAAAGAAAGAGCTGATCCCGCCGCCGACGCTGTGTCCTCCCTGCCGCTCGCGGAGGCGGCTCTCATTCCGCAACGAGCGGCACCTTTATAAACGGAAATCCGACAGAACCGGCAAGCAGCTCATTTCGATCCACGCTCCGGGCACGCCGTTCCCCGTCTATGAGCCCGAGGAATGGTATGCGGACAGCTGGGATGCGATGCGGTACGGGGTCGACATCGACTTCCATCTACCGTTCTTCGAACAATTCCACGCATTGCAAAAAAACGTACCGCGACTGAGTATCGCGGTGATCAATAACGAAAACTGTCCCTACGTGAATCAGACGTGGAACAGCAAGAATTGCTATCTCTGTTTCGACATGGGTTTCTGCGAGGATGTTCTTTTCTGCACGGCAACCTACCACTCAAAGAATGTCATGGATTGCATCTTCACTCGTGGATCGACGCTCTCGTATGCGCTCGTGGATTGCTGGAATTGCTACCATTGCATCCACCTCCTCGACTGCAGGGACTGCCACGATGCCTACTTTTCGATTGATTGCCAACAGTGCCAGAGTGTCGCTTTCTGTCATAACTTGCGCAACAAACAGTACTGTCTTTTCAACGAGCAACTGACGAAGGATGCTTGGGAGAAGGCCTTGGCGGACTTGCGTTTTTCCTCCTATGCGCGATGGAGAGAGCACACCGCCAAGTTTCCATCCCTCCTTTCGAAGACGCTGCGGAAGCCGACGCATAACATGCTCTGCGAGGATTGCACCGGAGACTACCTGCTCCACTCACGGAATTGCAGCGTCTGCTTCGACGGTGACCAGTGCCAAGACCTGCGTTACTGCAACAACCTGGATGAGCGCGTGACCACCGCCATGGACGTCGATCATGCCGCAATTGCCGAAGTGATCTACGAGGGACTGACCATTGCTGGCCACGAGATCCTTTTCACCCATGGCAGCTACTCCCCTACCAATCACAATCTCCTTTACTGTGACACGCTCGTGAATTCTTCCGACTGCTTCGGATGTGTCGGTGTACGGAACAAACGGTACTGCATCCTTAACAAGCAATATACGAAGGAAGAATATGAAAAACTTGTTCCACAACTTATTGCACATATGAGATCCGGCGGTGAATGGGGGGAGTTTTTCCCAATATCCATTTCCTTCTATGCCTATAATCAAACGGCAGCTCAGGAGTATTTTCCGCTGACGGAAGAAGACGTGCGTCGCTCAGCATGGCGGTGGCGAGAGAAAGAGGAAGAAGCTCCGAAAGCCGATCGAATCATTGGCGCGAACGAGCCCCCCGACTCCATTGATGATATTCCGGATGACATACTGAACTGGGCGATCGAGTGCGAAGCAACCAAACGTCCCTTCAAGATCATCAAACAGGAATTGGACTTCTACCGGAAGATGAAGCTCCCGGTCCCCCGCTTCCATCCGGATGAACGGCACAAACGGAGGATGGCTCTGAGAAACCCGCGGAAGCTCTGGAACCGTACCTGTGCCAAATGCCAATTGCCAATTGCCACAAGCTATTCGCCGGAGAGACCAGAAATTGTATATTGTGAAAATTGCTATCTCAAAGAAGTCTACTAAGCAATTTTCACCCCGAGCGCAGTCGAGGGGCGAGGAGTGTTATTTGAAGGAGGTGTATTGAAGAATCTCTATTTATTTCTGTAAAGAAAGATTGGGCTAAAACCTCGCGAGATCCGCCCGAATTGCCCCAGCCGTTTTCTCAATACCTGCCCCTTTGGCGATGATGATATGAGGCGAAGACTCGGGAGCCCTCATATCCGTCGTGATTCGGATGAGATTAGCGGATCCCTTCAGGTGACCCAGCCAATCTTCCCTGTCCACTTCACGCAAGCCAACGCTGATCAATGGTTTAGGCCCGCCTTCGTTCCTGAATTGGGCGACGTATCGAAGCACCTTCTTGCCTGCGGCATTCATTCTTTGCATGAAGAAATCATCCAGGCTTCGAAGCTCCTTCAGAAACGTTTCCACAGATTCGATTTCTCCAAAATGTTTGGGTATGAAAGGCGTCACCTCTATGTCCTTGAGATCCACAGAAAATCCCGCTGTCCGCGCGAGAATAAGGATTTTCCGTGCAACGTCCAACCCGCTGAGATCATCCCACGGATGGGGTTCGGTGAATTTGCTTTCGTACGCTGTACGGACACAGTCCGAAAAACGCTCCCCGTCCTGAAGGCGCGAACAGATGAAGCCGAGCGTACCGGAAAAACATCCTTCAATGCTTCTCATCTGATCGCTGATGTTGACGGCATCCTGAATGTAGGGAATCGCATCCCCGCCCGCCATCACTGAGGCGTTGTAGCGATAGAAGTCCGGTCGGTTCGTCAACTTGCAAAAATCTTCCATGGAATAGAGAGCAATGGGATTCTTGTTCGCCGTCGCAATCTTCTCTCCTCTGTCCAAAACATTGTGGTGAAACTCCAGCATTGCTTCGTTCTTTTCACCCGTAACATCGACGAAAACGATCTCTGCGGAGCGTCCCATCATTTGGAGATGATCGAGAATTTCTTCCAATCGATCATACGGTTTTGCTGCTTCATTGAATGCAGTCTTGTCGGTGAACCGCGCCGCCTGTTTGATTCCGCATGGATCAATGAGGCAGCAAGTCGAATTCGCGAGAGCGATGATGCGCGTGGGATTTCTCTGTCGATCAGGGCCATCCAATTCATCAATTTGTCTCACAAGTTCCCTCCCCACATTCCCCGTATGTCCGATGATGCAGACATTCCGAAACGTCATAGGAGAGAGCAGGATGATGTCCTTATTCACTATTGTAATCCCAGCTGCTTCCTGATCTCGTCCGCCTGTGACTGCTCCTTCTGCTTCGCTTTCTGCTGCACGTAGAGCGCCTGGAGATCCTTCCAGTCCTCCGAATGTTTGCGCTCAAGCTGCTGGAGGTGCTTGAGGTGCTTCGGCGAGAGCTGACTGAACTTCGTCTTCTCTTCATCCAGGATCTTCTGGAGCTCGTCGATCTGGAACTGGCTCAGCTTCGGCGCCGCCTGGATGATCCGCCACTTCTCGTCGCGCGTGAGGGAAATGGAACCTCTGAGCAACGCGAGGAACTTCTGCTCGTCGAACTTCGTCTCCGGATGTGCGGGAATCACGACATTGTCATTATTGAGACCCAGCGAAATACTGCCGAAACGGTAGTTTCCGACCTCCGCAAGGATCTTGATGTCCTCGTCATCGTACCCAGTCTCCTTCGTTGCAGCTGTCCCGGCAGGTGGCGGTGGCGGGCTCGTATCCTGTACCGGGGGAGGATTCCCATCCCCCTGTCCCGCTCCTGCTTGCGCTCCCGCCGCAGGCGGAGGAGGAGGGGGTGAGGAAAAAACCTGCGTTGGATCGAGACCGCCCGCGGGGACGGGGTCACCGGGTCTCGGCGGATTTGTGCCTTGCTGCTGCGGATCTGCCATAAAAATGAAGAGTACTGGTGGAGTCTATACCTCAGAATATACCGGAGGCAACGGTAAGTTTATCGCATACCGAAGCTTCAAGCGGCGAGCTAAAAGCTCCGAGCTGCTTGCAGCTCAATGCATCCCAACTGCAGAGGTGATGTGATACAACGCTATTCCAAGCGCAACGGATACATTCAGGGATTCTTTCTTCCCGCGCATGGGAATATGGACGACTCTATCCGACGCCTGCTGGATTTCCTTCGGCACTCCCGTGACCTCATGACCGACGATCAGGCAGACGGGACGACGTGGTTTGTAGGAGGAGAGCGGCACGCTTTTCCTGCTGATCTCCAGTGACACGATCTCGTACCCTTCCTTTCTCCGCGCCTCGATCACCTTGAGCGGGTCACGCTCGTATGACCATGGAATCCACTCCTCGGCACCGAGAGCGGTCTTGTGAATCTCCTCCCTCGGCGGGCACGCCGTGTAGCCCGTGAGATGAATGTGCCCTACCCCGAACGCGTCCGCCGTACGGAAGAATGCCCCGATATTCCAGAGCGAGCGGACGTTGTGGGCAATGATGATAACCCGGTTTTTTGGCACGCGGTACTTATAGCATGGTTCGTAGTTAACGGTTAACGGTTAACAGTTAACTGTTAGCTTCTCCAGTGTGCTCGCGTGCGGATTGCAGAAGACTTCGCAGACTTCGGGACGCAGGAGCCTGCCCTCATCCACCTCACGGCAGTCGTAGCACACGCCGGTCTCGGCTCCATCGTCGAGTGCTTTGCCTGCAGTATCCGGTTCATCGCGACGGAGGAGCGGGATTCCCTTGAGCACTGGATGCGAGACCTGTTCGAGTACCTTCTTGTCCGTATTCCATTTCCGCCACTCCGACCCCAGGCGAACGTAGGCTATCTCCTTGTGTGGATTGAAGAACGACAGGCGCGTGAGAAGATCTTTGGTTCGGTCACGCTTCAGACCGACGAAACGGAACTGTTTGAGCCGAAGCGATGGTTCCATCCTCCGTGCCGCCTGTTCGACGGTGCGCTCCTCGTTATTCGTGATTATCGTGTCGATGTACATCTCCACCGGCATGGGATCACGCTTCGGAACAGACAATGGGGATCCGACTGTAATCTTTTGCCCATTTGTCTTCTTGCCCTTTTGCCCTTTTGCCTTCCCAGCCTCGATCCATTTTCTGATGGACAGAAAGTACGGGTCACCGTTCGGCGTTCGTTCCGGGTGGGGCATGAGCGCGACCACGTTGCCCGCGGGGTTGCAGATGCCCACGATCGCGCCGGTAGAACCATTGGGGGTAATCGGAACATCGGGCGACACCCTTCCCTGTGCATCGCAGTAGCGGAATGCCACCTGGTCATTCTCCTCGAGCGCCGCGATGAGATCCGGGTCGCGCGTGACGAACCGCCCTTCTTCATGCGCGATGGGAATGTGCATGGTTCGACAAAGCTCACCACAGGTTGTCCCGGACCAGTTGGATGTCGCGCAGCGATCCGGTTTGCAGGCTGGCGTGATCCACACCCATTCACTTAAGAAGCCCGGCGACTTCCACGAACCGTCCCCGCGCACCGCGTTCCGTGCAAGACACATCTTCAGACCGTTGCCCAGCGGAATGAGTCCGCTCTCCACGAGCACCTGCGCTCCATTGCAATTCCCCACGATCACCTTTCCGCGTTCCGCTTCCTCGTGCATAAATTGGAAAAACGGGTCGCGCGCCGCGACCATCCCGGAACGCCCGCGGTCCTCGTAGCTGAATCCCGCACCGAAGAAGTACCCGTCAACGTCCCTGAGATTCTCACGGGAATCATTCCAGCGGAATACGAAGCAATCAAATCCGCAGCGCTTGAGCACCCGCACGTTGTCCACCTCCCCGTTACTTCCGGGAAAGCTGGGGATGGCGATGAGCGGGCGGCGCATGTGGGGATGTTACCATAATTTTTCAGGAAACCGAGGAGTCCGATGAAACCGAAGAAACCGAGGAACCGCCGCTCCTCGGACTCGTCGGACTCTTCGGTTTCCTCGGTTTCCTATATCGTCATCACTTCCTGTTCTTTTTTCCTGGCACTCTCCTCGATCTTCTTATTCACTTCATCCACGAGTTTCTGCAGCTCTTTCTGCAGACGTTCTTTCTCGTCTTCTTCGGGAAGCTGTTTGATTTGGTCATGGGCAATCTGCCGATCCTGTCGAACTTTGATCTTCGCCTGTTCCGCGAGTTGGCCGATAACCTTCTTGAACTGTATCCGGCGTTCCTCGGTCATCGCCGGGAAGTTTAAGCGGATCACCACGCCATCATTGACGGGCGTGACCCCGATGTTGGCCTGCATCAGCGCTTTCTCCACCGCACCCAGCACCGACCGGTCCCACGGCTGGATCACCATCGAACGCGCGTCCTGCACGCCGATGCTCGCGACCGCTTTCAGCTCCATGCGCTGCCCGTAGGCTTCGACGGGAATATGTTCCACCACCGACGCGTTCGCACGTCCTGTCTGGAGCTTAGAAAACTCCTGGTGGAGGTGATCGATATTCTTCTTTGTCTGCTGGTCGAAAGAAAGGAGGGAGGGATGGGGCATAGACTTCTATGGTACCAGAACAGCGCAAAGTATTCAGTATGAAGTATGGAGTATCCAGGGAAGAAAAACCCATCAATACTGAATACTCAATACTGAATATCAATTTATTTATGCACCAGTGTTCCTATTTTCTTCCCCAGCGCCGCATCGAGGAGCGCCCCCTTCTTTCTGAAGTTGAATACGACAATGGGAAGATTCTGGTCGCGACAGAGGCTGAATGCCGACTGGTCGAAGACCTTCAGATTCTTCTCGATTGCCTCCTGGAAAGTGAGCGAATCATACTTTTTCGCTCCCTTGAATTTGTTCGGGTCCTTGTCGTAGACGCCGTCAACGTTCGATGCTTTCAGGATCACGTCGCACTCGAGCTCGAGTGCGCGGAGAGCCGCGGCGGAATCCGTCGTGAAGTAGGGGTTCCCCGTGCCTCCCGCGCAGATCACGATGCGGCGCTTCTCGAGGTGCCGCTCGGCCCTGCGACGCAGGTACGGTTCTGCGAGCTGCGGCACGTTGATCGCCGAGCAGACGCGCGTCGGGGCGCCGAGCTTCTCGATGGCGGACTGGAGCGCCACTGCGTTCATGATGGTCGCGAGCATCCCCATGGCGTCGCTCGCCGTGCGCTCGATGCCGCTCTCCGTCGTATCGCGGAAGCGCCAGATGTTCCCGGCGCCGATCACAATGACGATCTGGATGCCGGCGTTCCACACGTCCAGCACCTGCTTCGCAAGATGGTGGAGTTTCTCGTAGTTGAAACCGAACCCGTCGGCGAGGGCTTCGCCGGAGATCTTGAGGAGAATGCGAGTGTACTTCTTCTTTGGCATAGGGTCTTGACGGAGCATAGCGGATCGCCGACCCATCCGTCTACTCGCTCGGTGGAGCAGAGAGGGCCGGAGCCGCGTCACTCGCGTGTGACCGTGGCGGAGGAGAACAGGGAGACGGAGGTGGTGGGGTAGCAGGAGGAGCAGGCGAGCGCTTGAAGGCACTCTTGAATGTATCGAAAAGACGCCGGAGGCCGTTTCCGGCCATACGGACGAGATCCCAGACCTTGAGCTTTCCACGTGAAAGCTCGCCGACGATCGGCACATCCGCGTACCGCCCCTGTGCCGCATTGATGAACCCGAGGAGCATCCCAGCGACCACGAGCAGTGCAAGGAATTTTCCTACCCAGGGGATGAGATACGTGATGACACTGAGAATGAAGAGGATGATCCCCTGCTTGCTATGGTACTGCACAAACTTGGAATCGCGCCGTGACGCGAAAATGACGACGGACATGATCCAGATGTAGCTGAATGCGGCGACATCCTTGTTGAGGCGGATATCGCGCTGTTCATCGGTTTCGCCAGTCGGTGGGGGTGCTTGGTCCATAACGGTTACAGTTTATCATACGGCTTGCGGATACGCTTGTTCAGTCAAAATGGTATCCCCGGCCCTTCGACTTCGCTCAGGGCCTCGCTGGAATATATTGCATCCCGAAACCCATTCCTCGTCTTCCTATTTTGGTACCCCCGGCAGGACTCGAACCTGCGGCCAACAGGTTAGAAACCTGCTGCTCTATCCACCTGAGCTACGGGGGCGGGGCGAAAGAAATGTGAAGGAATAATCTCTCTTCAAAATGAGTCAGACAGAATGATAAAGAGGAAAAGGAGGAACAGGAAGAGCAAGAGGATTTTGGATCACCTGATTCTTTGCTGGAGAAACAACAGAAACATCCCAGACTCCAACATCACAACGAAACAGCAGCGGCCTTCCGGGCCGCGGTGGCGGAGTAGTACCATGCATGTATGGGTCAAAGGCATCCGGTACAGAACGATGTCACCATGTTCGTGACGACGAACACACTCAATCAACGTCCTGTCTTTGCTGATCCCACACATGCCAGAGAAGCCATCGACAGTCTCTATCGTCTTCGAGAACTTCATCCGTTTCTGCTGTTTGGTTTCGTGATCATGCCTGATCATCTTCACCTTCTCGTTCACGTACCATCGCCCTCCACGATCAGCAAACTTATGAACGCCTACAAGAGCGGTCTGACATTCGATCTGGGCATCGGAAGTGTATGGCAACCGAAGTTCGATCTTCGCATCCCCGAGAAGGCGTTTCGTGTTCTGCAGTACATTCACGAGAATCCGGTGAAAGCGGGGCTGTGCGATCGGCCAGAAGCCTATCCTTGGTCATCGGCATCGGGAACGCGGGAAATCGCGCTGATGGCATGACGCCGCGGCCCGGAAGGCCGCTGCTGTTGTGTGGGTAGAGGGTGTTCGCAGGATTGATGATGGGCATGGTTCGCTTATGAGGTAGCAACGTTTCATCGTTCCAGGAGTGTTGGAAAAACTTTCTCCGCCAAAGAATCATCTGATCCAACTGACGTAATCCTCTTTGCCCTCTTTATCCTCCTGTTCCTCCTGTTCTTCCTTTCTCTACTTCCTTCCGAAGAGCCTTCTCCGCACCAGCCCGATGCCCGCAGCCGCGCCGGAGGCGAGGAAGATGACGAGCCCCGGGCCGGTCGGCTGGCGTGCCGGTGTGGGAATATTGCGCGGCAGCAGCTCCGGTGGTTGTCCGGGGGTTCCCGGTTGGAAGGGCGTTCCAGACGTTCCGGGCACTGAGATCGGAGGAGCGAGAACCGCCGTGTACGGAGGAGCCGCTTCCCGCGGGAGGGTGCAGTCCGCAGCGCAACCGTCCGCATCGAGATTGTTGCCGTCATCACACTCCTCGTTCGGATCGAGAATGCTGTCGCCGCAGCGCGGGAGCATGCAGTTATCGCGGCAGGGAGCACCCGGGTAGTCGCCGTTCCGCCTGCCAAAGTCACAGAGCTCGGTGAGAGGATCGATGGCGCCGTCGCCGCACTGCGGCAGCTTCACGTACCGGCAGCTTGCATCGCAGTCCGCGCCTTCTCTGCCGTTGTCCTGACCGGCATCACACTCCTCGCCGAGAGCCGCCTCGAGAATGCCGTCGCCGCACTCGCCGAGCTTGTACCTGCACTGCGCCGTGCACTCGTCGGATTCGACGGCGTAACAGGTTCCGCTGATGCGCTCGCACATAGTCGCTTCCGCCGGCTCCGAGCACTTGCCATTGACGCTTCCGTTCACGATGCAGTTGCCACCCGGATCACACTCCTCTCCCGGAGCGAGGACAGAGTCGCCGCAGCCGGGGAGATGCTTCGTCTGGCAGGTGACCCCGCAGTTGGCATCGGTCTGGCCGTTGCGCTGGCCATCATCGCACTGTTCCTGAGGCTGTTTGATTCCGTCGCCGCAGAACGCGTACGGGAAACTCGATACCGCCGCGTAATATGGCTGCGACGACGGGAATGACCGGGAGGAAACAGAGGAGGAGCTGCTCGAGAACCGCACGGACCTCGTGGAACTGGAGGATGATCTGCTGCTCGATCGACTGGAAGTTGAGGACGAAGAGCTTCTGGAAGAGCTTGATGGCTTGGATGAGGAAGAGCTGCTGGAGGATTTGGAACTCGATGAACGGAAACTTGAGCTTGGGGCTTTGGAACTCGATGAACGGGAACTTGAACCACCCGAGGATGAACCGCCACTCGAACTTCCACCACTCGAGCTTCCTCCACTCGAACTTCCACCACTTGAACTTCCTCCACTCGAACTCCCTCCGCTTGAGCTTCCACCACTCGAGCTTCCTCCACTCGAACTTCCACCACTTGAACTTCCTCCACTCGAACTCCCTCCGCTTGAGCTTCCACCACTTGAGCTTCCTCCACTCGAACTTCCACCACTTGAACTTCCTCCACTCGAACTCCCTCCGCTTGAACTTCCTCCACTCGAACTCCCTCCGCTTGAGCTTCCACCACTCGAACTCCCTCCGCTTGAACTTCCTCCACTTGAGCTTCCACTAGATTTGCTGGAACCGGAGGATTTGGAGCTTCCACTCGATTTGCTGGAACCGGAGGATTTGGAGCTTCCACTCGATTTGCTGGAACCGGAGGATTTGGAGCTTCCGCCGCTCGATGCACCTCCACTGCTTGCTCCTCCACTGGCTGCACCACCGCTAGCTGCGCCGCCACTGGCTGCACCTCCGCTAGCTGCGCCGCCACTGGCTGCACCTCCGCTAGCTGCGCCGCCACTGGCTGCACCACCGCTTGCTGCACCACCGCTTGCTGCGCCGCCACTGCTGCCACCAGTCGATGAGGAACGAGAACTTCCGCTTGAACGGCTGGAACCGGAGGAGTGAGAGCTACCGCTG
>Ga0265292_1001185_pt1 | contig 24851 bp, 22 predicted proteins | sample Munlanlewell296A_FD_189080 | JGI IMG/M metagenome (GOLD analysis project Ga0265292, IMG submission 189080) | Leachate microbial communities from a municipal landfill in Southern Ontario, Canada - Leachate well 296A | ecosystem: Engineered > Solid waste > Landfill > Unclassified | place: Canada... | reverse complement strand
CGCTCTACTCTCGGATCCTTTAAATCATCGAAGAAAGGAAGTATCCCGTTCATATGCTTTTATCCCTATAAACGTATTTTCTTCAATTATCGCATCCCTTCCCTAAAATTTAGATGCGTTTGCCCTGATCAGAAACATTGAAACAAAGTTGGGATGTATGGTGAGAATCAGGGATACTTCCCTCAAATCCAAGTGATAGAGGCTAATGTAATACAAATCGCTCTCTCGGTATAACATAATCTTTGCACTGTTCATTACATAAGCCAAATCACAGGGAACGATAATTGGGCATGGTTGTGCATTTACTGGAGCTTAATGGAAGAACAGGCCACTGCAAATGACCGTAGAGGGCTTCCGAAGATTTCCAATAAAAAAAATAAAATAAGATTTTTTTTATTCAGGTGCAGAGAAATACCTGTATTTAGATATTCAACAAAAATTTCTATAAAATTTCCGGCTTAACAATTCTAATTTCTTCTTGAACAATTTTTCGGCTTTATTATAGCATAACCTTTAGTATATTTTCCTGACTATCATATATAATACAGGTACCACCTTTCCGGAGCCGGTACCGCTCCTGACCCTGATCTTATTTATTAACGTTTATGTATTGGGTGTCAAAAAAATAATCCTATGGAAGAACTCTTAAAATTACTCAATGCCTGCTACCCTGTTGCGCCTGAATTACAAGTAAACCTGTTGCACCGCTTGCCCAGGGAAGTGCACCGCACGAACAAATTAATTTTGGAAGAAGGGGAAGTCTGCGATTGGATCGCCTTTATCGAAAAAGGATTGCTCAAAATTTATTATGAATTGGAAGACGGAACCGAGCGGGTGATCTGGTACCATAAAGAAGGAGACGTGATCGGTTCAATGAAAAGTTTTTATCAAAACTTTCCTTCCAGATTATCCATCAGGACCCTCGAAGAGACCCATTTGCGCCGGATCAGCAAAGTGGAACTGGACGTGATATATGAAAAATTCCTCGAATTCAATATTAATGGCCGGAAAATTACCGAACAGTATTTTAGTATGTTTGAGGACCGTGTCATCCTGATGGCATTGCCGTCCAGGGAACGCTTTAAAATGTTCCGGCAGGAATATCCATGGCTCCTCGATGATCCGCGCATAAAGGATTATATGCTGGCAGCTTATTTGGGTATTGACAAAGCCACACTCAGCCGATACCGGAATGGCAAATGAAAAATAATTGTTGATTTTGGTCAACAATTATTTTTTTTGTATTGATTTCTGCAATCACCACCCGCAAACCATCCAGCTAAATTTGCTGCTCCAAAATTAAGTTGTATGAAACCGGAAATCCAATGCCTTCAAAAGGAACTACGCGAACAATTGCAGGAAAATGAAAACGAAACTAACCTGATTCGGAGATCAGAAAAAGCAGTCTCTATTGTGTCTGCTGCTTTACAGCAACTACGCCGGATCGTTCGTGAACAGGATACCTCTGATCAAAATACAGTCATCAGCCTGCACAAACAAAGCATCCCACCCATGTACGCCGAATATATCTATTACGCTTCCCTTCATAATTTGGAATCCAATAAACCGTTGGGATCGCGAATCAAAGAATATTATTTGAACGAACAGAAACGCATCGAAGCATTCTTTTCAACCCATGCTGAATTCCTGCAGTATTATAAAAGCGGTAAAACGCATTTGGATGAAACCTATTTTATCCCGCAATCCATTAGGTTGGGTATGTATATTGATCTCTATTCTCCCATAGTAGAAGACGCATTCTGCACTCCATATAGTTTTCATGCGGCCATGGGTATGGCCTACGAAAGATTTCAGCAATATATTACAGAGGCGCTCCGGAATTACCACGAACCCGTTTACACAGATTTGGGTATCCAATGGACCCATTCCAAAACCGATCTCATCGAACTGATCTATGCACTGCATTCCAGCGCTGCCTTTAACAAGGGGAATACTACCATCAGGGATATTACGCTATTTTTTGAACATGTTTTTGGTATTCAACTTGGTAATACCTCCATGACTTTCCAGGAAATATTGCGCCGTAAGGATTCTACTGCTTTTATTGACCGGTTAAAAAATAAATTAGAGTTGCACATAACACGCATTGAAGAAAAAAAATTTGACTGACTTGGAACTGCACTATGAAAGATCGCTTTTCTATGGGTACATCTTTGTGGAACAATAAAATAAACCACTATGAACTTACTTCTGATAGCCATTCTTGCAGTAACAATAGCTTATGGGTATTACTGGTTCTTTACTAAAAAGCCACAACCCGCATTTGCCACACCCATACAAGTATCATTCGAAGGACTGGTACCTGCCGCCACAACGGAGGAAATGGAACTTTCATTCGAAGATCAGTGGGAAGAAACGAATCCGGAATTGATTGAAGATGATGAGACCGTTCTTTTAGTTGAAGCGGAAAAGCTGATCAATGACATTGAATCGGTGGTCCGCACCAACCAGGATGTGTATCTCAGGTTAACACAACTGCTTTCCGGTTACAACCTGTTTTATAATACAGAATACCACGATGCCATCAATCGCTTTATCGCTGTAACCCTGAAACGTGACTGTAACCTTGAACTCTCAGAAACAGAATTGGCCACACTCTGGCAATAAATTATCACGGCCCCTCCGGTATAACCGTGTATAGAACACCGACAGGGGCTTTCTTTTCCTCAAACCTAAAACGAAATAAAGATCATGTGCAGGTTAAAAAAAATCTTACTGGCTGCAATAGCAGTCCTTGTAAACTTTTCTCTTTATGCCCAGCAGGGTGATGGTAACGCCGGTATCCAGCAAGCTAACCAAATGGTCAAAAGTTATTTCAGTACCGGCACCACTTTGTTGTATTCTATCGGCGCGATTGTGGGTCTCGTCGGGGCCGTGAAAGTCTATGGTAAATGGAACAGCGGCGACCAGGACACCAGTAAAGTAGCGGCGAGTTGGTTTGGTAGCTGTATTTTCCTGGTAGTGGTAGCCACTGTTTTAAAATCTTTTTTCGGCGTATAATATGGCCACTGTTTACGATATCAATAAAGGCGTTAACCGCTCACTGGAATTTAGAGGTATAAAAGCACAATACATTATATATCTGGCTGCCGGGCTGGTTCTGTTATTATTATTGTTTGCTATCCTCTACATCATAGGATGCAACATATACCTCAGTTTGGGGATTATCCTGCCAGCCGGCGCCGGGTTATATATGATGGTTAGTCACTTAAGCCATAGGTATGGTGAACATGGTTTGTTGAAAAAAATTGCCAAACAAAAATTACCTACATGCGTAAGGTCAAAAACATCGAAACTGTTTTTCCTGTTTGGAAAATAGAGCAGGACTGTATCCTGGACAGACAGGGAAGCATCACGGCGGCTTTTACCGTGAACTTACCTGAACTCTTTACACTGGCCACCAGTGACTATGAGGCCGTGCATCCAGCCTGGGTAAGAGCTATTAAGGTATTACCGGCTGGCACAATCATTCATAAACAGGATTGGTGTACAGAAGCTAATTATAGGGCTGATTTTGGCAAACCGGATACTTCCTTTTTATCGCATAGCAGCAACCGTCATTTTAATGAACGCGCCTACCTGCACCATGAATGTTTTGTATTTATTACCCTTACTGCAAAAGGCAAAAAACAAAAAACCTCTCTTTCATCCACTCTGATCCGAAACACGGTTGTCCCTGCACAAACCATCGATCGCAAAATAGGGGAACAGTTCCTGGATAAAGTAGGGCAGTTTGTCAAAATTTTGAGTGACAGCGGTTTTATCTCTTTAAAAAGGCTGACCGCGGATGAACTCGGCAGTACACCGGATAAAGCCGGACTAATTGAACGCTATTGTTATTTACTGGGCAAGGATGAACCCCGCATGATCCGCGATTTGCAGATAGGGGAGGACCTGAAAGTAGGTAACCTGCATTGCCAGTTATTTTCATTAAGCGATGCAGAAAATCTGCCTTCGATCTGTGGCCCGCGTATCAATTACGATAAATATTCTACGGATAAAACAAAACTGAGTATAGGTTTTGCCGCACCGCTGGGATTGCTACTTCCCTGTAGCCATATCTATAACCAGTATGTACTCATCGAAGATGCGGGGATCATCTTAAAAAAACAGGAAGACCGAAGGTTGAAATTTCAATCACTCTCTGCTTATTCCAGGGAGAATACGATCAGCCGGGATGCCACCAACCAGTTTCTTAACGAAGCCATAGCGCAAGGCCGGATGCCTGTAAAAGCACATTTCAATGTATTGACCTTTTCTGAAAATGCGGAAAGGACCAAGGAGATCAAAAACCTTGTATCGGCAGCGATGGCACAGATGGATGCTAAAACCAAGCAGGAGACTGATAGTGCGGCCCAACTGTTTTGGGCAGGGTTACCGGGTAACGCCGCCGATCTGCCTCTACATGAAACTTTTGACACATTCGCTGAACAAGCCGCCTGTTTTTTTAATGCGGAAACCAATTACCAAAGTTCAGTTAGCCCCATAGGTTTGCGTTTAGGTGACCGCATAAGCGGCCTGCCGATCAATGTGGACATTTCTGATGAACCGATTTACAAAGGCATTTGTACTAACCGAAATAAATTCATTTTAGGGCCTTCAGGTAGTGGCAAAAGTTATTTCTGCAACCACATGATGCGATCCTATATTGAACAGGGGGCACATGGAGTAATTGTAGATGTGGGACATTCTTACCGGGGATTATGCGAACTGTTGAACGGATATTATTTTACTTATACCGAAAAAGAACCCATCCGGTTCAACCCATTCTATTTTGAAGGGGAACTGGACACGGAAAAAAAAGAGAGTATCAAAACATTATTATTGGCTCTCTGGAAAAAAGACGATGAAACATTTTCACGCAGTGAATATGTGGCATTATCAAACGCCCTGCAATCATTTTATGAAAACAATAAGGTATTCCCCTGCTTCAACAGCTTCTATGAATTTTTGCAAACTGGCTTTACCGAGCAGCTAAAAAAGGATAATGTAAAAGAAAAAGACTTTGACATAGATAATTTTTTATACGTCCTGCGCCCTTATTACAAAGACGGTGAATTTGATTACCTGTTGAATGCCACAGAAAATCTTGATTTACTTCAGCAACCCCTGATTGTTTTTGAACTGGATAATATCAAAGATCACCCGATTTTATTCCCGGTAGTCACCTTGATTATCATGGAAGTGTTTATTTCCAAAATGCGAAAACTAAAAGGTATCCGAAAGATCATCCTGATAGAAGAAGCCTGGAAAGCCATAGCCCGGCAAGGCATGGCAGAATATATCAAGTACCTGTTTAAAACAGTGCGGAAATTTTTTGGTGAAGCGATTGTCGTTACACAGGATGTGGATGATATTATCAGTTCCACCATTATTAAAGATGCGATCATCAATAACAGCGACTGCAAAATATTACTGGATCAAACTAAGTACCTGAATAAGTTCCAGTACATACAGGATTTGTTGGGACTTACAGAAAAGGAAAAGACTTTGATCCTGTCCATGAATAAAGCCAATGACCCGGCCCTGAAATACAAAGAAGTATTTATTTCTCTTGGTGGTACACATGCCAAAGTGTACCGGACAGAAGTATCGCTGGAAGAATACCTGGCTTATACCACGGAAGAAAAGGAAAAAGTACAGGTACAGGCTTTTGCCAAAAAATATGGCAGTATGAAACAGGGAATTAAAATGTTAGCCAATCAATTAAGACAACGATGAAAAAAATATTTTTTATACTACTATTTACCATCGGCACGTACAGCAGGTCTGATGCACAAATACTGGAGTTGATAAAAGCGGTTACTACTAAAATTATCAAAGCCATCGACCTACAGGTGCAACGGCTGCAAAACAAAACCATCGGTCTGCAGAACGCACAAAAAGCGATTGAAAATACCCTCTCCAAACTCAAACTGGAAGAAATAGGTGGATGGGTGCAAAAACAAAAGGACCTGTACCAGGGTTTCTTTGAAGAACTCGGACGGGTAAAATCGGTGATCGCTTATTACAGGCGGGTCACAGATATTATCAACCAGCAAAAAGAACTCGTGGCTCAATATAAACTTAGCAACAGCATTGTTCACCAGGATAGTCATTTTACAACGTCTGAACTTGACTATATCACCAATATCTATGCAGGCATACTGGAAGAAAGTGTTAAAAACCTGGACCAGTTGCTGCTGGTCATTAACTCTTTTTCATTGCAAATTTCCGATGCAGACAGGCTGGCTGTCATTAACAAATGTGCGGATAATATTGACCGCCAAACGGCTGATCTGCGCAGGTTCAATAACCGCAATTACCAAATCAGCCTGCAACGTGCAAGAGATGTAAACGAAGTTAATACCATTAAACAATTATATGGATTTTAGAAAATTATTCGTGACCGTCTTTTTATTGATCACTGTTATTTCGAAGGCCCAAACCTTTGATGAATTCTTCAAACAAAAAGAAACACAGCGAAAATATTTAACCGAACAGATTGCTGCCTTTCAACTGTACTTAGGCTATATCAAAAAAGGAATCGATATCACTAACAAAGGATTGACCATTGTTCACGACCTGAAAAATGATGAGTTCCATTTGCATAGCGACTATTTCAGCAGCTTGAAAAATGTAAACGCTCACGTCAAAACATACGCGAGAGTAGCAGACATTATTACTTTGGAAAAATCAATTTTGGCCACCTGCCATAAGATCAAAACCATTGTGACCTTTCAGAAACTGATAGATGAAACTGCAGACAATATTGAAGAGCTCACGATACTTCTTACGAATGGTAAGCTGGAAATGTCGGACAGGGATAGAATGGATCGTATTAACCATATCTATGAAGATATGAACGCTAAACATCGTTTTATCATATCTGCGGGTGAGAAAGTACAAATAAACGCACTTCAAAAACAAAGAAACTTATTGAATACGCAAACCCTGCAAAAACTGTATTGACATGAAAAAAATATTGATCATCATCGCCATGTTCTATTGTGTGGGTGCAAATGCCCAGGCCCAGGAATTGGAACAGTTGTCGCTTGACCTGACCAAACTCAGCCAGTTAAAATCAATACTGGATAATATGTATAAAGGTTATACGGTACTGACTAAAGGATACAACACGATCAAAGATGTCTCGCAGGGTAATTTTCAATTGCATGAGAGTTTCCTGAATGGCATGTTGGCAGTTAGCTCAACTGTAAGAAATTATCAAAAAATAGCGGACATCATTGCCGTGCAATTACAGATCGTTTCTGAATACAAATCCGCTTTTACCCGGTTCAGGGGCCTGAACATTTTTAACGGAAACGAGCTGGATTATATCCGTTCCAGTTTGCAAAACCTGGTTGACCGATCTGTACAAAACCTCGATGATCTCCTGATGGTGATCACGGCAAATAAACTCCGCATGAACGATGCGGAAAGGCTGACGGCCATTGACCGTATCCATACAGACATGACGGGGCACCTAAGCTATTTACGCGTTTTTAATAGTCATACCAATGTGCTGGCCTGGCAAAGGAAAAAGATGCTGAATGATAACCAGTCAATTCAAAATAGTTATGGAATTCAAAAATAAACAGATGAAAAAAGGATTGCTCTTACTCTTGTTATTACCATTTGCAGCAGGGGCGCAAAGCGTGTCGGGCCAGGTGCAGAAAATGCACGCGGTACTCGAAAACCTGTATAACGAAATGATACCGCTTTGTTCCGGGCTGATTACAGTGGCACAGGCCATTGCCTGTTTTGGTGCCACTTTTTATATCGGTTACCGGGTATGGAAACATATTGCTAATGCAGAGCCCATTGATTTTTTTCCACTGCTGCGTCCTTTTGCTTTATCTATGGCCATTGCACTGTTTCCACAGGTATTAGGTGTGATCAATGGGGTACTGAAACCAACTGTAACTGTGACAACGGCTATGATAACTAACACCAACCGGGATGTACAGAACCTTCTGCACCAAAGAGACCTGGCAGCACAGGGCAAGGGCCCATCAGTACTCATTACCGCGCCCGGTGGAAAAGAGGAATGGGATAAATATTCGAAAGAGGAGTCATCGGGTGGGTTTTGGTATAATATGCTGACACTGAATTTTACGCAGCTTTTTAAACTCTTTATTTCCGTTCTGTTAGAGGTGTTGTATTATGCTGCTGCTTTGTGTATAGACTGTATGCGGACATTCCATCTGGTGATATTGGCCATACTTGGGCCCCTGGTTTTTGCACTGGCTGTTTATGACGGCTTCCAGCATACTTTATCTATCTGGATCGCCCGCTATATCAATATCTATATGTGGCTGCCGATAACCAATTTATTCGGAGCGATGTTAGGGCGCATACAAACGGGCATGTTACGCTTAGATATCAGTCAACTGCAACAGGGACAGGACAGCGGATTTACCCAAACGGATGTTGCATACCTCATTTTTATGGTTGTTGGTATTGTAGGCTATTTCAGTGTTCCTTCTATTGCTAATTACATCGTACATGCCAGCGGTGGCAGTGCTATATTAAGCAAGACAAACAGTATCATTTCTTCCCAATTAAGTATCAGTAAGTTTATCAGTTCACCCAGTCAGTCAAGCGGCGGCAGTATGAGTCATGACCAGCCCGGTGACGACCGAAAAACAAGTTCCATGGCCGATGCGGCCAATTCAGATTCCTATCAACAAGGTAAAGTATCAGGTAACTAAATCATTTGTATGTTCCAGCAATTTAAAAATATAGACACAGCATTTAAGCATATACGGCTGTTCTCCTTATTATTTCTTGTAGGCAACGTAGTAGTGTGTTGTTATACACTCTACAATGCCAACAGCAGTATCAAACAGGCACAGGGAAAAGTATTCGTGCTTGCTAATAGCAAACTGATTGAAGCATCGGCTGTGAATCGTAAGGACAAATTACCGGTAGAGATCAAAGACCATGTCAATACCTTTCATAGTTTCTTCTTCAACCTGGAACCCGATGAGCAACTTATCAAGGCACAAATAACAAAAGCACTTTACTTAGGCGATGGCTCCGCAAGATCACAGTATAGTAACTTAAGTGAGAGTGGTTATTATTCCGGCATCGTATCAGGCAATATCAGCCAGCGTCTTGTAACGGACAGTATTCAGGTGGACCTGAACCAGTCACCCTGGTATGTTCGCTACTATGGTAAACTTTCCATCATCCGTGCTACCAGCATAGTCATGCGTTCACTAATCACAGAAGGTTATATCCGTGACTTGGGTACGATCAGCGATAATAACCCACATGGGTTTTTGATTGAGCACTGGAAGATCCTCGAAAACAAAGACATCAATATTCAATCCCGGTAAAATGCTGCAACAATTCAAAAATTGGCTACACGGTTTACAACTGTCTGCCGCTAAATGGTTAACCAAACAGGAAACAAAGCTGACAACCTCAGAGAAAAAAATGGTGTTGATCATTTTTTGCCTGGTGATGTTCCTTGTTTGCACTTTGCTATTGTTTCATGCACCCGCATCCAAACAAACAGAAAGGATACTTCCTGTTACTATATCAAATCATTAAATCAAATTATATGCAACAAACACCACAACAAAAAAAGCGAAAACTGCTGATCGCAATTTCCATTTTCCTCATAGTTTTTGCCGGACTGGCCTATTTCGGCTACCAGCACTTTATCAAAAAAGAAGCACTGCCGGTACAAACCAGCAATGCCCTTAACAGCAAGCTGCCCGAAGCCAAACAACCGCTGAAGGAAATGAACAAACTCGAATTGTATATACAGGCCGAGAAAGATTCAGCCTCGAAAAAAGAACAACAGAACAATGATCCTTATAGTTATCATCCTGCTATCATGGACCCGCTGCCACCGGATTATACCGTGCAGCATTTCTCCTTACTCAAAACAACCGATCCCAACGAACAAAAGGTCAATGACCGGCTGGATCAACTCTATAAGGAACTGAATAAAGCTGCCGAACCACCGGTAAGCATACCAATTCCTGCGATAACCTCCACCGCGGACACCATCAGAACGCCAACCGCTGCAACAACTGCCAGTGTGGTGGACCCGGAAATGAAACAGCTCGAAACCATGCTCGATAAACTGATGGATATCCAGCACCCGGAACTGGTCAAACAGCGCAGCAAAAAAAAAGATTCAGCACAAAAACAAAATGAAGTAGTGACTTTATCTGCCAATAATACGATTCAGGCAGTGGTACACCAAACCCAAACCTTAACAAATGGCGGCACGATCAAATTGCGTTTGCTGCAGGACATTTTTATTGGAACAAATAAAATACCGAAGGGAAATTTTCTTTTTGGTGTCTGCACCATCAATAACGAAAGGCTGAATGTGCAGTTGACCAATGCCAGTTACAATAACCAAATAGTTCCGCTTTCATTGTATGTGTTTGACATGGATGGGATCGAAGGTATCTATATACCGGGCACAATCTCTCGTGATGTCACCAAGGGCGGCGCTGACCAGGGTCTTCAATCCCTCGGCATGACCAGCTTTGATGCTTCACTTGCGGCCCAGGCAACCTCAGCCGGTATCCAAACTGCCAAAGCCCTGCTGTCCAAAAAAGTAAAACTCATCCGGGTCACTGTCAAAGCGGGCCACCACATCCTCTTACAAAATCCTCATTCTTTTTAAAATGACAGCTATGAAAACACTACTTGCTATTATCACTATACTCTGTTTTTGTGAGACAGTCCGAGCGCAAACAAATGACAGCACCCTGGCTGATGATGTAAGACAATCCAGGCCTTTTCTTTCAGAAAAAGCAAAAGCTTTCCGCCTTTCCTTAGAACTGAATACGATTCATGTAAGTGAAGAAACCTTTTGGTTAGGATTCACCATTTATAACAGCTCGAACCTTTCTTTTCCCATAGATTTTATCAGATTGTACATAAAAGACAGAAAACAAGCCAAACGCAGTTCCGCCCAGGAACTGGAGATCTTACCCATTTATATGGATACGATTACTAATGTTTCCGCTAAGCGTACAGAAAGATTTGTAATTGCTGTCCCAAAATTCACGATCCCCGATAACAAAGAATGCCTGATTGAAATCTTTGAAACCAATGGGGGCAGGAACCTGACGATGAAGATTACAAACCAGCAATTGTTTAAAGCAAAGTCCTTATAGTCAAGTGAACACATCCCCAAAATTATTCATGTTGTTACTAATGATCCCCATGTTCCATACACCATTGGCTCAAAAGCAACCGGTAAAGAAAAAACCGCAACCTGCTATCAATGTCGCTAACACTTTGCATAAGAATGCAAATGGGTATATGGATACCATTTACCTGGGAAGCATCCAAACGGCCTTTGTGGATGTAAAGGGGTTTACAATAATTTCAGGCGGTATTGGCAATGGTCATAATAGTATCCTGAAACTGGCAATACCGGAAAAATCTCATATAGTAAAACTACAGGCTACCGGAGTATTTCCTGAGACCCATTTGTTTTTGATCAGCGAAGATACCGTGATTCAGTTTTTGGTGCGTTACCGTCCAAATCCAACAAAAAATTATTACCGTTATCTCCTGCCCGTCAGGCAGACTTCACTGGCAAAACTTACAGATTCTCCATCAACTGCTACAATTGAAAACAGGAAAGCCAATACAATGCGGACTCTTATACCGCCTGCGGGAGATACCGGTTTGTATAACACTGAATTCAGTTCCCATACAATAAAAAGATCAAAACCCATAACAGACTACAGCGAGGACTATACCATATTAAAAAATCAGGAAAAGAATTTGGTGAGAGCGGATGTAAATAAATCCAGGCGAATAGAACTGAACAGGATGTATGTGATAGGTAAGCGTATGTACTTAGGAATGATGATGCATAATGAATGGAGGGGATCAATGCAACTCAGTGATATTATCCTGGAAATGATTCATTCTGTTAAAGGAAGTAAAACGGTAATAGATCCCGATATTGAAGCTACAGCTTATAATAATGTAAATGCATTTTCAAAACAGGAGTTTGTGATAGGCTTTCCATTCATTCAAAGCGAATATGGCGATAAGCTTACAATCACTTTAAAACCGGTGAAAGAAAATAACCTGCCGGACTATGTAATCAATATCACGAACAGAGATTTCAACTTAATAAAATATATAAACAAAAGGGGGAAGGATGGAAAAAATAAATAAAATATTTCTAATGACATTGTTGCTTTTTGTATCTGTTGTTAATGGCAAATGTCAGGACACAGAGAATTCACAGGCAATAGAAATCAGGGCCGGCCGCGGTTTAACACCTGGTGATTATGTAAGCATCCGGTATGAGAGTTATTCAAACATATTCATCAATCTGTCGGCGAAAGTATATATGGAAAGGTCAAAGAAAAATGGGTTGGATTATTCGGCATATGGACTGGATGTCATGGCGGAGTATTATACAAAACTGGGTCAAAACACCAATCATTTATTTGAACTCAAGGCCGGCTTAGGTGCTACCTGGCATTTGGAAAATGAGCCCTGGATATATAAGGGATGGAGTAGCAGCCGAAAAATGAACTATGGCTTTGCAGGAGAAATGGTGGGGGAATGGGCCATCACAGAAGAATTTAGCCTGACTGTTTTTGCACAACAAAAATACCTGTTTAATAAAGCGTTGGGTAGTACCCGCTTTGCATTTGGAATAGGGATAAAATGTAAGATAGGGGAATAGGGATCCTTTTTTACTATACAAAAAAAAACGCTCCGATGCGCTTTCATCTGGGGCTGAAAAATAAAATAAAAAACCATGCGTAAAATAATCAATTTTTGGATATTCCTGCTGCTATTCCTATGTGTCTGCCTTAGTTTACAAGCGCAAACGGTACAGCCCTATATACTATTCCGTCCTGTCATTTGCGATGGCGCGTTAAGTGCATCTGGTTCTTTCCAGGTTAAGGTACTGAATAGTGGGGGCGACCCTGCCAACTGGAGCAATCCATCATTTACAACACATTGGTACCTGCAAAAAAATTCTTTGACTGTCCAGAGTGGTGACTTCCAGGGGCAGGCGTATACAATCAATTTTTCCGGGATTAGTTATTCTCTAAGCGATGATATTAGATTTTATGCTGTTGGAACAGATATCAATACCGCACCGTCAAATTTTGACTTTGTTCAGATTAATGCTGTTAATACACCTTCCAAACCATCCATCAATCCTTCAGCGACTAAGATTTGTGGAGCAGAATCAGTAACATTAAATGCTATAGGCGGAGGTAATCTTTATACATGGAGTAATGCATCAACAGGTTCACCTATCACAGTAGGAGTGGGCACTTATACGGTGCATGAGAGTAATGTATGTGGCACTTCCCCGGAATCAGATCCGGTTACGATCTCGACTTTGGCTATCCCTCCAAAACCCACAATAACCCTGCCTGCTCTCCCTCTCTGCAATGGTGCAACTGGCACACTTACTGCCAATGGATTGGGGGGTACTTACACATGGTCAACCGGTGCTACCGGCAGCATGGTGAGTGTAACATCGGCAGGGTCATACACGGTTAATGAAACCAATTATTGTGGAACATCTCCGAATAGTGACCCGGTCACTGTAACTACTTCGCTAACGCCAACTGCACCAGCAGTAAGCAACAGCGCAGGGACATTACTCTGTGATGGGGCAAGCACTACTTTAAGCACCAGTCCGTCTTATGGAGGAACGGTTCACTGGAGTACAGGAGCAACAGGTAACAGTATTTCTGTGAGCGTTGCAGGTTCCTATTATGCGTATGAAATAAACAGTTGTGGAACAGGAACCAATAGCAGCAGTGTTACCATATCGACAAATTCAACACCGTCAGCGCCAACGATATCTCCGGTAGGTCCAATCATTCTCTGTGATGGCAATGCAACTACACTGACAAGTTCAGGGAGTGGAACAATTAACTGGTTTGTCAACGGATCACCTTATGGTGCGGTAGGAAACAACCTAAGCGTTAATTCAGCGGGTAGCTATACTTCAAAAGTGACGAATGTTTGTGCGACATCAGCAGCGGGCAATGCTGTTGTCATTAATACAAACAACACTCCACCCGCACCGTCACTGAATGTTACCGGTTCCATCACTCTGTGCGATGGTGCCGGGCAATTGTTCACTGCCACTCCATCAACCTCCGGAGGAGTGATACACTGGAGTACCGGCGCAACAGGTAACAGCATCACTGTTTATGCTGCCGGGACTTACTTCGCTTATGAATCAAACGCAAGTTGTGGTAATGGCCCAAATAGTGCAACGGTTACCATCACGACACTTAGTAAACCGATGGCACCTTTTATAACACCCTCCGGTAATCAGTTACTTTGTAATGGTGCAAGCGTTACAGTAAGTTCTACCGGCGGAAACATCTTTTGGTCAAATGGTACCACCGGAAATACTTTAGTATCCACCCTTGCCGGAACCTATTATACCTACGACAAAAATTATTGCGGTAATAGTCCCAATAGTAATAGTGTAATCATTAGCACGGTAACCTGTCCAACACCTACACCCGGTGCATCCTTCCTGATTTGTCCAGGTGCACAAAAGACATTGGATGCAGGCACTGGATATGATACCTATCTATGGTCAAACGGACAAACCACCCGAACGATTGCTGCAGGGCCGGGAATCTATACAGTTACGGTAAGTAAAAGCGGTTGTTACGCTACTTCTTCCGCTGTAATAGTCAGTTATTATGCTGTTACTACTCCTGCCATTACCGTGTCAGGCCCAACCACATTTTGTTCAGGAGGCAGTGTCACACTGAATGCCAGTATTGGTACAGCTTATTTGTGGAGCAATGGTGGTACAGGGAATACGCTTAGTGTAAACACTTCAGGTGGCTATTATGTAACGGTCACAGATGTTAACGGATGCCAGGCCACATCCGCTGCCACTATCGTTACAGTCAATCCGCTTCCATCAGCAAGCATTGCAGGTTCAGCAACGGTTTGTCAAAACAGTGCAAGTCCTGCAATCACGTTTAATGGTACCGGCGGAACAGCACCTTATACATTTACATATAGGATCAATGGCGGATCAAATCAAACAGTTACTACGACAAGTGGCAGCAGTGTTACAGTTAATGTTTCTGCCAATACGCCCGGTAGCTATACCTTAAGTTTAGTAAGCGTACAGGAAAGCAGCAGTACAAGTTGCATTAATACAACCAGTGGCAGTGCAACGGTTGTCATTAATCCATTGCCCACAGCATCAGTTTCAGGAAGTACAACGGTTTGTCAAAACAGTACAAATCCTTCAATAACCTTTACCGGCAGCGGCGGAACAGCACCTTATACTTTCATATATAAAATTAATGGAGGATCGAATCAAACTGTAACAACTACAAGTGGTAGCAGTGTAACGGTAAGCGTTCCAACAAATGCACCTGGTGTATATACATATAGTTTGGTAAGCGTACAGGAAAGCAGCAGTACATCATGTGTCAATGCGGTCAGCAGTTCAGCGATAGCTGTTATAAATCCTTTGCCATCAGCAACGATATCAGGAAACACAAGTGTATGCCAAAACAGTACAAGTCCGGCGATCACCTTCACAGGAAGTGGCGGAACAGCGCCTTATACATTTACATATAGGATCAATGGCGGATCAAATCAAACAGTTACTACGACAAGTGGTAATAGTATAACAGTTAGTGTGCCAACAAGTGCAGCAGGTGCATACACATATAGTTTGGTTAGTGTGCAGGAATCAAGCAGTACAAGTTGTATCAATGCAGTCAGTGGTTCTGCAACAGTTGTTGTGAATCCATTGCCATCAGCAACCATTGCAGGGTCAACAACTATTTGCCTAAACAGTACAGCACCAGTAATCACATTCACCGGTAATAATGCAACAGCTCCTTATACATTTACTTATAAAATAAATGGCGGTACGAATCAAACAGTGACCACCACCAACGGTAGCGGCGTTACAGTGAGTGTACCAACAACAACACCGGGTACTTACACATACAGCCTTGTAAGTGTACAGGAAAGCAGCAGTACATCCTGTATCAATGCCGCCAGTGGCAGTGCTGTAACAGTGGTGAATCCATTGCCATCAGCAACCATTGCAGGGTCAACAACTATTTGCCAAAACAGTATAGCGCCAGTAATCACATTCACCGGTAATAATGCAACAGCTCCTTATACATTCACTTACAAAATAAATGGTGGAACGAATCAAACAGCGACCACCACAAACGGAAGTAGTGTTACAGTGAGTGTGCCAACAACAACACCGGGTACTTACACCTACAGCCTTGTTAGTGTACAGGAAAGTAGTAGTACAGCATGTATTAATGCAGCAACTGGCAGCACGATTGTAGTAGTTAATCCATTGCCATCAGCAACAATAACGGGAAGTACAACAGTTTGCCAAAACAGTACAAATCCGCTGATTATCTTTACGGGGAGTGGCGGAACTGCACCCTATACACTTACCTATAAAATTAATGGTGGTGCCAATCAAACAATAACAACTACCAGTGGTAACAGCGTTTCTGTAATCATACCAACAGGAACACCGGGAACTTTTGTTTATTCATTGGTGAATGTTCAGGAAAGCAGTAATACATTATGTAATAATGCCGCCAGTGGATCAGCAACCGTTGTGGTGAATCCTTTGCCATCAGCAACAATTGGAGGTTCAACTGCTGTATGTCAAAACAGTTCATCACCAGTGATCTCATTCACCGGCAACAATGGAACAGCACCTTATACTTTCACATATAAGATCAATGGGGGAGCCAACCAAACAGTTACCACAACAAGTAGTAACAGCGTCACCGTTAGCGTTCCAACAGGAACACCAGGCACATACACATATAGTTTGGTTAGTGTTCAGGAGTCAGGCAGTACCGGCTGCATCAATGCAGCCAGTGGCAACGCTAATGTAGTAGTCAATCCATTACCATCTGTAACGATTGCAGGTTCAATGACCGTTTGCCAAAGCAGCACCGCACCACTGATCACATTCACAGGTAGCAATGGAACAGCACCCTATACGTTCACTTACAGGATTAATGGAGGAGCCAATCAAATAGTGACTACCATAAGCGGAAACAGTGTTACAATAAGTGTTCCTGCCGGTACGCCTGGTACTTATGTTTATTCGTTAGTCAGTGTGCAGGAGAGTAGTAGTACAGCCTGCAACAATGCGGCCATCGGGTCAGCGACAGTGGTTGTTAATCCATTGCCATCTGCAACGATTACAGGAAGTACCACTCTTTGTCAAAACAGCACCAGTCCGTTGATCACATTTACAGGCAGCAATGCAACAGCGCCTTATATGTTCACATATAAAATTAACGGTGGCGCCAATAAAACAGTCACCACAACAAGCGGCAACAGTGTTACGGTAAGCGTCCCAACCGCTACACCCGGCACTTACACATACAGTTTGGTGAGCATCCAGGAAAGCAGCATTACAGCATGTATCAATTCGGTTGCAGCAAGTGCAACGGTTATTGTTGACCAGTTGGCCACAGCTTCTATAACAGGAACGACCACCGTGTGCCAAAGTAGTGCAAACCCGCTGATTACTTTTACTGCAACCGATGGTGTTGCGCCTTACACATTTACTTACCAATTAAATGGAGGACCGAATCAAACAATCAGCACAACCAGTGGAAATAGTGTAACGCTGTCAGTACCAACCGGCACTCCGGGTACTTACACATACTCTCTTGTGAGTATAAAGGAAAGTAGTATCACGGCTTGTGTAAACTCCGCAACCGGAAGTTCAACAATTAAGGTGAATCCATTGCCGGCAGCAGCCGTTTTGGTAGCACCTGATAATCATCTGTGTAATGGCAGCAATGACCAGATCACCATATACAATTACACACCGGGCTTTACTTATACATGGTATAAAGATGGGGCATTACTGAAGACTTCGATCCTGGACACCATTATGAATAATCAGGCAGGGAGTTTCACTGCTATGGTTACCTCAGATAAAGGCTGCGATGCGGCGGCTATGTCAAACACAATCATCATTTCAACGGGCACTATCTCAACTCCGGTTATCACCGGCTATAAAAAAGTGTGTACCGATGGGAAGACCAGGCTTCTGGTTATTCCCAAAGACAGTACCCGACAATATGAAGTGTACCGATGGACAGACACACCATTAGGCGACATAGTCAGCAGGGACAGTATTTTTTCGGCTCCGGCCGGACAGTATCAGGTATTGGTTAAGAGAGAAGGATGCTATGATAGCGCAAATGTCACTATCACAGCAGATGATACTGAGTTTCCGGCGGGACAGTTAAAAATAAACCCAACTAATATTCAATACGGTGAGCAAGCCGTGATTCTGGCCGATGTAACCCTTGCGGTAAAATACAAGTGGGATTTGGGCGATGGGAATACTGCTAATACTATAACAAATAAAATACTTCAGAACTATTATGTGGCGGGTGATAGTATTAGAGTGCAGGTTTGGGCGATCAGCCAGAGAAACTGTATTACAAAGTTTACCGCGACCATTAAGGTGAATCCCCAAGCTGCAATTATTGTTCCGGATTTATCACGAACGGGGAACTTAAAAAATTGGAACGTATTCCCAACACCTTTCCGAAGTCAGTTGAAAGTTTCGCTGGTATTGAAGAAAAATGAATCCGTAAAAATTGACCTGTTTACTGCGGATGGAATGTGGATTCGTACCTGGAGTTTCCCGGGTAAGAAAGGAGAGAACCTTTTTCACCTCGATAAACTGGAAGGGTTGGCTGCTAATGTTACTTACCTCGTAACCGGCATCTACAATGGAGAAAAACATTTTGACAAAGTTTACAAATACTGATGCTCTCTTGTTCGTCAAATATTAAATCAGGCAACTATGAAAAAACAACTTTTATTAATCGGATATCTGGTAGTGATCCTTTCGGTCGGCTGCAATGATAAATACCAGTCGCTGTTTGATGCAGCGCCCAAACCGGTACTGATTTTCAGTAAGGATACTCTTTCTATCCGGGAAAAAGATTATTCGAATATCAACCAGACCAATAATGGTAAACTTTATCTGCGTTCAGCATTTGACAACCACCAGCTGAACATCCAAATCACAGACACAAGCGGAAAATTGCATTTTGAATACAATGGTCTGCGTCTGCAAACATACCAGCCTTTGATTGTGGCCGGAGATAGTACCGCTATCTTTTGCAGTTGTGATACGGCGGGTATTTATGGCGTTGATTTTTATATCACAGACCAACTGGGAAAAACAACCGGGCAGCAACTGATCGTTAACTGCCTGGCAAATCAAAAGGCAAAAGCCTCACTCAGCCTGCAGTTGATAGACAGTACGCAGGCAGAGAACTGGATTTACAAATTTGATGCCTCAGCTTCTAAGAAAATGGACGGTATCATTACCGCCTACCACTATATGATCAATGGCCAGCCGGTTACAACGACCAGGCCAGTTATGAATTGGTCATTTCATAACAGGGGCTTGCAGGTGATTTCTCTATTCATCACCGATGATCTGAAAAAAAATTCTGACACCGTAAACACAAAAATACTCATCCAATGAAAACCATCCCATCTACACTACTATTCATTTCCCTTTTTTTATTGCAGGCATCAGGCCTGATTGCCCAGGAACTCAACCCGATCATAACAGCCTTTCCATCGCTTAGAATTCCTGCCAGCAGCAGGGGAATGGCCATGGGTGATTGCGGGATCGCTTCCGCAACCGAAAACCAGCAACTGTGGTACAATGCCGCTAAATCAGCATTTACACAAAACTTCCATCAGGCAAGCGTAACCTATTCACCTTATCTGGCAGGTATTAGTAATGACATAAAGTTTTTAAATGCTAACTATTTAGCAAACGTATCTAATACTTCTGCATTCGGGATTTCACTCAGCTATCTAAGTCTTGGTAATATGGCCACCAAAGATGATAACGGTGCCATGATCGCTTTTTATAAGAGTAGTGAATTCAACCTGGGTGCCAGTTATGCATTACAAGTGGGAGCTAAAGCTTCATTGGGAATGGCTCTGCGTTTCTTAGGTAGCCAGCCGGCACAGTTCCAGGAACCCAACGGATATGGCGCTATTCCCCGGCATCTATACTCCGCCAGCGCGGATATCAGTTATTACCAATATTATGACCTGGATGGTAACGGCAGAAAACTGGAATGGGGCACCGTGATCAGTAACATCGGCCCAAAAGTGAGCCTCCAGGGAAACGATCAAAAAACATTCCTGCCCACCAACCTGGGCATAGGTATTAGCTATACAACCGGCGATCAAAGTACCGGAGATCGCTTTACGGTGGCACTGGATATTAATAAGCTGCTTGTCCCAACACCACCGGTATATGATGCAACCGGAACAATAACAGCCGGAAAAGACCCTGACAGGAGCATATTGAATGCGCTGCTAAGTTCGTTTTCAGATGCTCCCGGAGGAATGGCCGAAGAGTTACGCGAGATCCGTGTTTCTGCGGGCCTTGAATATAGTTTTGCTGACCAGTTTTTTATGAGGGCAGGTCTGAGCCTGGAGAACCGGTTAAAAGGTAACAAGAAATTCACAGCCCTGGGAGTAGGGTATAAGGGAGCCATCAAAGACCAGGCATGGGGATTGAATTTTCACTACCTCATTCCATTCGGAATGATTACCGGTGTTTCACCTTTTCAGAATAGCTGGGGATTTACTTTGAAATTAAATGTGGGGAATTTTCAATAAGAAATAAATGTTCGTTATTTGCTTGCTTATTACTATGCTAAATATCACCATTGGAAATTGAAACCCTTTCTGTAACAACTTTATCCTGTACCTGATGGTATTTCATATCCAATAACAGTACAAAATATTCACCACTACCATAAAAGGGATAGTTGCGAAATTTTAAATACCCCATCTTTCTATCTCCCTTGTTCTTTTTAAAATTCTTGGGCTGTGTATCTACCTTCGGCTTTTTCTCAAAAGGTGTGGCACAGCCACTGCATATAGGGACGGGCGGCTCCGCTCCGCTCTACCGCCCGGAGCGAAGAACACGCGAAATGAAGCAAGCAACGTTCAGTGATTTATTATTATGAAATAAGAACAATTAATAGGATCCAACATAATTGAGAGAATGTAAGAAAGCAGAAAATCAACTATGATAATATTGAAACGATGAGTTATTATGAATATAATTATTTGATAGCGTTTTGTAAGCTGTGTTTCCAATTATTGAATAGTGGATAGGCTTTCATTTATCACGAACAAGATAAAAAAAATTCGCAAAGTTACCCGCTGGTTCGCCTTTTGAATAAAGCCCGGCTTTGTTTTTCCCCCGACAACAAAAAGACTACGGCATAAAACAGCAATAGTTATTCTCATCTTTTGTTCCTGCACCGGCTTTTGTCAGTCATTCATCTTTTTGTTACCACGGATTTATTCCGTTTCCTTTTTGCTCTGTTCAGCGGCGGCTGCAAAAGAGGCTTTCTTTTTTTTCCTTTTTTCTTTTGGAAATTATTTCAAGGGAAAAGGGGCGAAAAAGGAGTCACCCTAAAGCCTTTGCATCATGTCGCCGTTTTCAGTCCGTTGTTTTAAAGAGGGTAGCCCAGTTCCGGTTTATGCCTTTTTTATCCTGTCGAAAGGCCGCAACACAGGCTGCCCTTCTTTCACGCCCTGCCCGAATTGTTTTGTTTTTGCGTGTGAAAACAAAGCAGAATTACAGTTTTATTATTGGTTGGTTTACTCGCTGTGGGCAGCGGGGAAATTTCATCCGTATTTATGCGGGTCCGTTATTGAGTTTATCCATCTGCGGGACGTAAAGAACCTTATTGCCTCTGCCGTGGAGAAGGTTCGGGATATGGAGAAAGTCGCCAGGTCAATGCAGCAGATCATAGAACTGGAAGCACACCTGAACCGCCAGTTTCAACTGGTGAAGGAAGCAAAACGGGCGGTTTTGCACTCCCTTATGGGGTAACAGGTTTACTAAACGGATGTATCCGTTTAGTAAACCATGATCCAGTTCGTGGCCTGTTCATTTGCGGGCTGCGCTGGGCTATCATATAACCTAATATGATCAGCTATGTTTTGAGGGGGTTTTAATATTCTGGAAATAGACTGTCTTTCTAACGGGAACGGATGTAACTATGATTATGAAATTATTGGGTATAATGATATAAGAACAACACTTCGCTACCTGCAAGTAACAATCATGGATATGTTACAAATTATCAGCCCTTTGGATGATCTTAGGTTTGAATAGGGGGCTGTATTTGCGAAAGCTTATTACTTAAATCAAATACGCTCTAATCGTTTGATTATCAGAACATAAAATAAAATCCGTAATTTAAAAATGATCAAAACTTTCTTATATTTATGTGTTGCAGCAATGCTTTGGCGACAATACTGCATTCAAGCGACAAGCATGACCCCCAGCTTTTAAAACGCTTTCGAAGAAAACAGAACTGACAGTACTATGACTTTTAATTTCAATTAGAACATCATGAAAGATACTTTACTGGATACCATTGAATATAAAGAGAAAATCATTGATATTCCTTTAGCTCAAATTGATACCAATGACCTAAATCCACGGAAGAGATTTGTTGACACCGAAGAAGATGTTTTAATTGAATCAGTCTTGTCCAAAGGTCTACTGAATCCAATTATTGTTTACAAAAGGAAGAAAGATAATCGCTATGTGATTTTGGACGGTGAGAGACGCTACAGAGCATTTAAGAAAATTAACCGCAAAGACATTTCATGTCATGTTTTAGAAAAAGAGCCAACTGAGTTGGAGAATCTTTCTCTGATGTTTCATATTCATAATGTAAGGGAAGAATGGACTGACTTTGCAATTGCTCAAACTTTAGTAAAAGTTGTTTATGAAATGGGCAAGGACATAATTAAATTGAATCGACAAGATAAAGTAGAGTTAGTAAAAATCACTTCTCTTTCAGAATACAAAATCAACAAGTATCTATCATTTTATGATTACCCTGACAGCGTAATTAAAAAATTCATGGAATCGGAAATGAAGGAAATTCCCGACAAAGGAATGGACCCAGATATATTAGCTGAAATGCATGCACCGATTAAGTTGATTAGAGAAGAACTTAAAGATTTTTTCAAAAAATACAACGAGGAAAAAATTATTGATGCATGTGTTAAGAAAAAAGCAAACGGTATCATTAAGACAAATAGGGATTTTAGACAATTAACAAAATCGCTGACAGCAATGAAAAAAGGCAGCGTTCGGAAAGAAGTAATGTTTGATAAACTTGAATCATTCATAAGGGATCTGGAAGTGACACCTCAAAGCATCTACGAGGATACATCCGAAGCCATTTATCAAGTTGACTCAATTATCAAAAAAACGGAAACACTTATTAGAGAAGTTCAGAATCTTAATCTAAATCAAATTACTAAAGAAGAAAAAAGTGCAATTGAAAGTAATCTTAAAAAATTGACCACTCTCTTAAAAAGTAAATTGAGATGACCGATTTAGATAAACTTAAAACACAATTTTTTAATAAGGGATTGACAGAATTTGCTCCTATTAAGTTTATTCCAAAAATTCTTGACGCTTTGTTATGGCAACCAACTTTTTTGTTGTCAGACGGCAGTTATACTTATTTGGTACTTGTCAAAACTAACAATACTGTTTTACCTACTTTTCTTAATAGGGTTGCTTCTATACCAAACAGGAGTTATGTTCCAGTAATAATCTTTTGCCAGAAGCCAACAGCAACTGACGAGAAATTTATATTGTCATTGGGAATTAGTATTGGCTACTTTATAAAGGGAAAACTTTATAATTTAAATTTTAAAAAGAAAATACCACAAAATATTGTTCAGAAAGAAATAAAAAAAAAATTGCCTGTCATTGACATTTTTATTAGTTCTAAGCAGAACATTCCAGAAAGAAAATTTGTGGAAGAAAGAATTGAAAATTTAAGAAAAATAAACTCGTATCCATTTAACCCTCCTCATTTAATTGAATACGACAAGTTCAAACTAAACAAACTATATCAGCATATTGATGAAAAAATGGAAATTTGCGAGTGGATTGTAATTATACTGGAAGACAATCACTCAAATGATGTGAGGTATGAAATCAACAAAGCAATAAAGGAATTTGACCACGACAATATTTTCATGTTTGTAAAATCGACAAATGCCTGTCAAACTGTTTGGAAAAAAGAACTTACTAAAGTCAAAAAGTTAGAGAGTAAGTCGATAAAATATTTGCCTTATTCAAACCTTAGTGAATTGGAAGTTTATTTATCCAAAGCTGTTAAAGAAAGAATTAATGAGATTTGTAGGAAGCATAAAATTGAAATATTTGTATAGAACATGCTGCTAACATCAGTTCCTATGCAATTGGGGGTTGACTGAATAGCGTCTTTCATCGGAAACAAATATCCCAGCAGCAGTTCCAGCGCCTGCAGATTTAAGCACAGAAGATTGGTTTGAATTTTCAATAGTTAAAATAGACAACACGACAGGTAAGATTTCTTCTATGAACAACATAATGTACCTGAACTAAGTGGCAAAGGAATACCAGATAGGCTAATTGAGTTAGCAGCTTCGCAACTGAATCTAAAAATAATATCAAGTTCAAATACCCCGTCATCTAAAAAAGTAGAAACTGAGTGGCGTACAATTGATGCTAATAAATTATGGAATAGACTAATCAAACAAAAAAAAGCCACTTATGACAGTGACTTAGACATTTACACTTATTGTCCATAAGTGGGGTTTTATTCCCAGTTATTAATGAGAGCATAATTTAGTGATACATTAAAATTTATTTTGTATCTTTATGAGATGATAATGATAAAAAAGCGAGGCAGCAAAGACAGCCAGGAAACAAAAAGGAAGTTGGCGGTAGATTT
>Ga0265292_1001184_pt1 | contig 24886 bp, 20 predicted proteins | sample Munlanlewell296A_FD_189080 | JGI IMG/M metagenome (GOLD analysis project Ga0265292, IMG submission 189080) | Leachate microbial communities from a municipal landfill in Southern Ontario, Canada - Leachate well 296A | ecosystem: Engineered > Solid waste > Landfill > Unclassified | place: Canada... | reverse complement strand
CACATCTTCGCTGCTGCTTGGAACAAAGTGCAATTCAATCTTTTTTTCTCCTACAATCACATCATTAAATACAGGTGTAACAGGAGGAATTGTATCAGGCCGCGCTACTTTAAGTACATTTGAAAACTCTGATTGATTGTAGTTGAAATCGAGCGCCTTAATTTTGTAATAAATAAAAGGCGTTAATGAATTCAGTGTAACGGTATCTTTAAATACTGTTTGAACCACTTGCACCAAAGAATCACTATTCAAAAAACTTTCATGAATAACAGAGAATTCATGTTCGGGACTATTTGATTTAAAAAGCCTGTACCCCATTAAATCCTTTTCTTTGTTTTTCTGAACTGTGATTGTCACTACACCGAGCGAATCTATTTTGCCGGAAATAAAAACTGGTTTAACCGGGGGTATTGAATCAATTAAAGTAACAGAGACAGGATAAGAAGAACTAACATTTTTTGCAGTATCAATTGCCTGAACTACATAATAATTTGGTTGTCCGGCAATAAAAGTAGTGTCTGTAAATGTTCTGGCATCTTTTGAAAGCATTGCGCTGTGCAGTACTTTAAACTCTCCTTCATTTTTATCTGATCGAGCAACAAAAAAACCTTTCAAGTCTGGAGCCGGAATCGGATTCATTTTCCATGTAACTAAAACTGCTTTAGCTTTTACATGTTGGGGTTGTGGTAGAAATGGTTGTTCGGGAGGAGTTAAATCTTTAGGCATTCCTTTTACTTCTGCAAACTGCACTTTTTCACCAAACAAAGTGTAGCCAAAAAATCTATATGTATATATCTTATAGTTGATCAGATTTTTGTCGTTATATCCGCTTCTTGATTCACCCTCATAACCGCTTCCTTCAAGACTACGTATTGGAGCTTTATTTAACTGAGTAAATGTGGTTTCACCGGGATTAGCACGCTCTACAAAATATCCTGAAAGTTCCGGCATATCTAACCAAGCAAAAAATAATTCTGTATCTCCCTGCTTTACATATACAGGATTATCGTAACCTTTCTTAAGATTCTCAGCCACAATAAAAAAATCCACCGGAATGATTTTATACATATTAGAGGCACCTAAAGGTCTAACTCTATAGAAATACGATTTTCCTTTTATGGTAGTGTTATCTGTATAACCTAAACCCAATGCAGTAGCAACATTTGCATTTTGTAATGCTGTTAGCGCGAAAACCATGTACTCATAATCTTCCTTACTTTTCTGATCTTTTAATTCTGAAATGCCTTTGTCAAAATTGAAAACTCCACCTTCTCTTTTAGAAATGTTTTTTAGAAAATCTCTGGCAATCTCCAGTTCATTCCTTGATTCTAAATTTTTCTCGCTTCTTATTGTAGTTTCCCATTGGCTATCTTTATATGGAAATACTTTTGCTATTTCTACGTAATTCAAAGTATCGGTTTGTTTTCTTTTAACTTTTGAATCGAAAAGAGTTCTTTCAATACTAAATCCATTTTTAAAACCATCTTCTAGAACTGACTTTTTATCAGGGAAAAATCGTATTTCAACACCTTTGCCCTCTGTATATCTACCAACAACATTTATATAGCTTGTTGGAATTGTTGTGGTATCTGTCTCTTGAGCAAAGCCGATGTTTGCAAATAAAAAAATGGCGACGATATATATTAAGCGCCTTTTGTGCTTAAGCATATTTGATATTATTAAATTTTTCATAGTTGATCTTTATTTTATTATTTATTTATTAGAGTGTTTTTTGAATTATTAGTACTTGCAACAATAACCATTGGCCCTGTTCTGAAGTTTTTCTTAACAGTTTGAGTAACAACACTATTATTCTTGTTTTTTGCATCAACCCAACTATTGCTTATATATTCTTTTAATGTGGCAGTTACAGTAAAAGTGTAATCCTTATTTACTATTAAGTTATTTTTAATTTCAGGAGGTTCGGGAGGTAAATTATTATAAGTATTAGTGGCCGGCGGCAATGGATAAGAAGTAAATATTGGTTGTCCAATACTTGCAGAATTTTTTGCAGCAGTGCTGTTAGAATTTACATATGTATTAAGTGTATTTAGTGCTTGAGCTGGACTTACTGTTTTTGCCGTTGTTGTATTTATTGTTATTGGAGTTGAAACAGTATATAAATACTCGCCAAGATTGTTTTCATTTTTCTTTAATGTCACATTCGATTGTGAGCCATCAGCATTATGAATTTTTAGATTTGTGGTTACTACCATTTTAAAGGTTCTATTTTTTATTGAACCGTCGGATTGTTGTTCCGTAACATCAAATACATTATTCGGAATCAATCCAAACTGTACGGCTAACGGAGATATTAACGGGAAGCTATATTGCTGCGTAGGATGCACATATTGTATTAGTAATTGTTTCTGATCCTGTGCAGCATCTTCTTGTACAACTGTTGCACCACTTCCTGCACTTGTTATTCCTGTGCAATTAGTACCGTATTCAAAATCCTTGTCAAAAGAGGTATTGAAAAAATAACTATCATAAGTATGTGTACAAGCTGACCATTCCGGCCAATAGGCTGGACCTGACCAATGTCCTAATGGATGATATTTTTTTTGCATTTTTCCAATTTTAACAGACCCTTGAATTTTGCCAGCGACATATACTGGATTTGGAAATTTTCCCTGCAGCCAGCCCCCGGCTTTGATATCCGCTATGTCCCAGGTTGAAGTTCCCATTTTTACAGATGCTAGTACAGAAGCATAAAAGCCAATTTGCCCTGAAGCTTGCCATCCGTTAATTCCAATTAGTCCGTAAGGAGGCTCACAGTTATTGCCATTATATTCTGCAAATGCCAGATTTAATTCAGCGCCGGCTGCTAATTTTAATGACGCAGAAAAACTGTCTCCCAAAGGAAAGTCAATATCTTTGTTAAACTGAAATCCTATACCTAATGCAAATCCTCTACCGGTTGCAGTGTTTGTATTACCGATTACTCCAATTGTAGTTACCGCACCAGGGTCATCTCCAAATACTCCATGATACCCATCCTTAAATTTTTGTGTAAATCCGGAAGGAGCTGTAATACTGTTTCCAAACATCAAATATTGGTATAAATGGGCAGTGGCAATACCTACATTAACATCTACATTAACTAAGGAATTATCGCTAGACGTTGGTTCACCAAACTTAAAAAACCATTTATTTGTTTTTCCATTAATATCTAATACAAGATTAGCCGCATTTGGAGTTGTTATTGGTGGAGCGTTTACATTAACACTTGCTGAGAGGTTAAAATGCTTAGCTGGGAAATCATAACTTACAATGACAGCTCCACTAATGTTAGCTGTAGGTCTTTTTGCAAATCCGGCGCCGACCCAAAAGTCACCAGTAAAAGCGATATATGTTAAACCCTGACTCTTTGAGAACTGTGCTAATAATCCCACATCAGCGTTAAAAGTTTCTTCCTTTGGTGTAGTTGCAATTGTAGCTGCTACTCTTAACCCCATAGTTGATTTCAAAGGAGTAAAAGTAAATTTCTTACCTGATGGAGTTTTTGCTGAGGCCGCCTGTGTCGCATTCATATTATAATATGCGCCGCCGCCAAATCCTCTGAATGCAATACCCGGTAGAAAAGGTACACCAGGAGGTGGTAAAAGTACATCGGCTTCTACGCGCCAATATCTGTATAAACTGCCGTATAAGTAATTAGTATTACCAAACTCGATTAATGCTCTCGCTTTAATTCCAACAGAAGTAAATACAACAGTTAATTCTCCCAGAAAGCCATTGCCATAAACAGGGTGTTCATTTCGAAAACTAATACTACCGTCTATCTTTACAGCCGGCATATCTGCATGAACTGCAATACTATCAATAAAAATACTCTTGAATTTAGGCGCAAAATCCTTGGAAATTTTATTGCGTTCGATCGCAAATGCAGCACCAACTGAAGTTGTTCCACCAATATCCTCGGAGAGGTTGACAACGATGTCAATCATTAAAGCGCCTCTCAAAAGTTCTTTGCTATTCGGATCAGTTGGAGCTACGGTTGGCAATGATTTATAATGGATATTTTTAATCGAGACAGGGAAATTAGCTAACCATTTTGGAGGACTAGCAAAACTCCATGTACCGGGATTAAAAGCGAGTGTGTTTGTAGTTGAATTATTTGTGTAAGTTAATCCAACATTCTCAAAACCCATCTCCATCTTTATTCCTTTAATACTCGGAACTGGATTGTCCCAGTTAAAGGTACCGTTAAGATTTATAGACAGCGTAAGTAAGTTAGGAGATATAGATGCAGTAATATTTGAAGTTGGTAGTAATGTTAATTTACCTTTCAAAATATCTGCATCAATCGGGCCTACTGGAAGAATAACTATTTGAAAATTATTCCCACTAGAAACCTGATTAAATGTTGCTGTGTATTTTAAACTATTTTGAACTGTTGCTTCACTAATAGGTAGTACAAGTATTCCCTTGGCTTTTCCGCTAACTAAAGAACTGCTGATTATAGAAATCTCAAGCGTATCCAAACTGGCACTTAAATCTGCAATTCTACCCGATTGCAGATTGAAAACATCCACTGCTTTTATCTTCGTGGTAAGCCCAAAATCATCAATTATAAAATTATCTGCTGAAACAACCGGGGCAGTTAAATTAGTCCCTGTCTTCCATGTATCAGGTAAAGTAACATCAAAAGATTTTACGTAAAATCCTTTCCATGCAACAGTTGAATCGTTTGCATAGTTGGTTGGGAAATTCATATTCAAGGGATTTCTACTATCGGAAAGATCGAGTGACATTGGGCTTGCCTGAATCTTAATTCCATTCGTACCCACAATTTCACAACTATCTAAAGAACCTGTAAGCAGAATATCCTGCATACTCGTTCCATTTCCAGAAATAGTTGCTGTAACCGAATCTGTTGAAGTTGGAATTGGAAGTAACCAATCTCTTGTAAATTTAACCTCGAGACCAAGACTTATATCTTTAACGCCGGTGCTATCCCATTCAATGTAACATCCTGTGTTAGATGTACCTTTTTTAAAGTTGAAAATTATCTTTGGATTTGCTGAGGTATTGGGAATTTTAATGTCTTCAACAAGTTCTATTCGACCGCTGCTAAAATTTATACTGGAAGGATGTATTGGGAAATATTTTCCCGCGAATCCTAAAGTATATGGGACACCAGATTTTGTAAATTTATCCTGTGCTAAAAAATTTATTTTGGATGAATCTTTTTTGAAGACTATCTCGGTAATAACCAATTTCTGATTGCCATTGTTGAACTGTAATCCAAAAGGCATCTTAAGAGAATTATCCGGAATCGGTGGCGGTGGAATATTGCTTTGGTAATTCATTATTGGATAACCCGCCGTAGAATTGACTGTCCAATTCACAACGTTTTCCACCACATTATTACTCCAAGTCATTACATGGTCTAAAACAAATGCTCCACCTGGACCTGATGTTAAACTTGTAGCCCACGCAAGCGGATAGGTTTGCCATGAAGTACTTGAACTTCCCCCCTGACTGCTGACAATTCCACCAGAGGTTAGCCGCTTTGTGGAATCAATCCGTATTTTTTTGAATTCGACTGCAACATTTGTCATCAGCCACTTTATATATACTTTACCTTTACCCGTCAATGAACCGTCTGTTTCAGCAGTACTCTCAAAAACGATTACTTTGAATTCACCATTATACCCGGCCTTAATTGTATCACCAACAGCTGCCGTACCGGTTCCTCCTGTTACAGTACTGTCAGATGGATTAGTGACAGGTAAACTTTTAGTGACACCCTTCTGTCCTTCAACTTCAAACATAAACGCTTCTGATATTCCGCCATTACTTCGAACATCTTGTCCTGCTTTGTTGTCGAGTTGTACGGTCCATGCATATTTTTTATTCTTTTCAATTTTTTTTGCCGATAACGGATACTGAAGCATTGTTGTTCTGATATCATTTTTTTCAACCATAGCAGGGTTTAGTTTTACTGCTTCAGATGGTGATTGATTGCCAAGTATCTCAACTACTTTTAATTTATAATTAATATCAGCACCGGATTTAATTGATGGAAGCATCCAGGTAAACAGAATTGGCTGATTCACATTAAGTTTTGATCCGTTCGCCGGAGAAATAAGCTGTGGGCTTACATCTTCCGGAATTAAAGTTTCTATGGTTTGGTCAATGCAATCTCCTGCTACTTCCTCGCCCCTTTCATTTTTAACAGAGACACAGATTGTGTAATTTCCATCGGGGGCATTCATATTCTTACCGTAAGCATCCTGAAGTTTTGTGTTACGGTAGGTTATACCTGCTAAATTGAAATCACTGAATGAAAAACTTTTTGATCCTGAGATCACGACCGATCTTAATTTACTCTCGACTTGAATCCCAGTCGTCTTTTCCTTTAGATCAACAGTTATAAGAACTGCATTATATGCTGCCGCACTTGCATTGGTTGCTACTATCCTCCAAAGGTTTGTAGTCTTCAGTTGATTTGGAGGAGGTGGAATTAATTTCACGGTAATATGTGGATTTATCACTTCCGGAATTATTGTGGCTATAGTTTGATCAATACAACTACCGCCAATTTCTCTTCCATCCTCTGCTTTTACAACAATGCAGATCGTATAATCTCCGGATGGTGCGTTACTAGTGCGATTAAAAGCTTCGCTCCATTTACCAGGTTTGAAATTTACATTCCCGATTTTAACATCGTTATAAGTAATCATCTTTGTTCCAGGAGGTAAGCTCATTAGTCCGGATTGCCCATTAACAACTATTCCTTCTCCCCTCACATCAAGAGTCCCAGATAGTGTTATGCGTAAAGTTGATTTTGTAGTATTTATAAGAATTGCTTTCCAGAGATCAGTAGCTTTCAGTTGATTTGGCGGTGGCTGCTGAAGTTGGACAGTAACCTGGGCAATTGATACACCGGTTAGGAAAAAGAAAGTTATAAGTAAAAATATTTTTCGCATAATATATCCTATTAATCAATCTCGATTTATTTTTTTAGTGGTATTATAATGAAGCATTAACTTAGATGCAATGTCCGATATTTAATTTTACAAAAACTTGTTTTCATTTTACTATTTCACCAAGATCATTTTCTTTATTTGTGTGAACCCAGCAGTTCTGATTGTATAGAAATATATTCCGCTCGCTAAATTTTTTGCATCGAAAATTATTTGATAATGACCCGGACTTTTCTGCTCATTCACTAATACTTTAATTTCTCTCCCAAGAATATCGTAAACACTAATAGTTACAAAACCCGACTTAGGTATATCATATTTTATTGTTGTAGTTGGATTGAATGGATTGGGATAGTTTTGTGAAAGATCAAATTTTGTTGGAATATCAAGTTGATTTTTTTCAACACCTACAAGTGTAATGGTCAATTTTCCCGTACCGCTCTTTGGACTGTAATTTGCATCTCCGGCAAATGATACCATTATAATAGCATCTAAATCTGCCGATTGGCTTGAGTTTGTAGTTCGGCGCGCAACACCGCTTGCATCGGTAGTAGCTGAACCTACTAGGATTCCTTTTAGGCTAAACTGTAGCACTTGATTAGGAATCCCTTTCCCGTTATTGTCGTTGTCTGTTAAAGTTGCCACTAACGTTACAGTCTGTCCAAAAATACCGCTCTGAGCTGGTACTGATAAACTTGTAACATGCCTTACTACAGTCAATTTACCAGTACCACTTTGTGCGCTGTAAAATGCATCTCCCGCAAATTCTGCTTTGATCGTATGTGTAACCGAATCCTGTGGCGCTTTCATTGAACTTGAAACTGAATCTTGTGGTATGGTGTAAGCGATAGTAGCAACTCCGTTTGCATCGGTTAGACCCGATCCGATATATTTATTATCTACTGTATCTCCCTCTCTTGTTCCAGGAGAGATTTTATAAAACTTTAGTTCTTGGTTTGGTAAGTCTGTATTACGCATTAAGCCAGGTTCAAATAGCTTCGCCGTCAACAAAACTGACTTTCCCCACTTACCCGTTGCATTTGTTACTTGAATGACGCAATTTTTCTTAGCGGCAGTTGTTCCGCTAATAATAACATTATTATGAACAGCAAAAGTTGGACTCATGGGTGAACTGTTTACAATTGAATAAGGATATATTCGTACAGAAAAAATTGAACCGCTAGCTATTGTAACACTTATGTCTTTGGTAAATGGGGACATGCCAGAACCCGGATATGCTAAAGGACTTGGATTCAATAGAGTTCTGGTTACCCAACCATCAGTTGAATAGTAAGCGTTCGATTGTATATTGTGATCAATACCAGCGGCGCCATAATTAAAAGAAACGTTGGTTACTTTAAAACTATTTCCAATTGTAAACAAAGCATCAAACTGAATATAACGTGTAGCTTCTTCAGTTCCTGCTATCCAGCCGGCAGTACCTTCCCAAAGTCTTTGGCCGTCGGCGTTATAATCGAGAACACTCATTCCAAATCGTCCGGAACCCGAACTTATAGATTCCGCTGACCCTGTTACATTGCCAACATTCACAGCAATCAATTGAGTTGTATTGTTAAGTGCCCATGTAACAGAAGCCGCTTGTGCAAATATGTTTGTGGTAAATAACAAGCCGGAAAGAACTATAAACATTGAATAAAACTTTTTCATATTAACCTCGTTACTTTAATAAATCTTTATTGCTGAAAATATTTTCCCCGCATATCGGTTCGCCTCTGGAGAATTCATTTTATTCAACATTATATTATCTCACCATTCTTAATTTTAATAGAAGTCTTGTTCTTCAGATTTTTCAGTGACGATCTTAATTTTTCTATCTTATCTGAAGGAACATTCGGATCAATTTCAAGATCGGCAATTGCTTCTTCAATGGATTTGTATTCTTTTACATTAACGTCATCCGCACCTTTCTTGATAATTAAAAGAGGCATGGAAACAGAATTCTTTTTTGTGAAGAACCCAATCAGTTTTTTTATAGTATTCAATTTATTCTACCAGAATTTTGTTCGAATCTACATATGAGAGTCGACCGTTACAATAGCTAACAAGTATACGGTATCTTATGGTAATTGAACGGTATGAATTAGTAAGTAATCGGTAAGTGAAAAAAGAGTTGTGTCTGTTATCGGGCGTTTTGATTTATTTTATTTCCTTTTTTGTCAATGTAAAACCACGAGTTACTTTCCATTCTCAAATTTATCCTCAAATTTTAATTTCGGAAGAGATTTTGAATATGCACAATCTAATTATATCACATAATATCAGCAGGTCTAAAATTCATTCGAACATTCAAATAATTGTCATATTGTTATTATTTACCAAAACAAATGACCTACTAGGTCCATGTGAAACTATTAAACTTTATATTATTCTCACGCATAAATTCTCCAAACAAAGAGTATGCTTTATTTACACTGAACCGATTTTTAATTTCTTGTAAAAGAGTAGATTTATCTCCATCTCGTATACTAAATAGATTATAGAACTTATTTACTTCCTCTGGCTCTATTGTATAGATATACTCATAATCAGAATCACCCCAAATTTCTTCAACGGATTTACCAATATCATACCCATCAAAGTATAACTGATCTTTATCATTAAAGTATATCTGCATGGATATTTTAATATCAGGTCTTTCTAAATAAAACAGAGTTACTTTTTCCATAGCGTGATTGGTTTGGTTTATTTTACTTTATTTCCTTTTTTGTCAATGTAAAACCAGGAGTTACTTTCCATTCTAGAATGTTCTGAATCATATTTTTCAACAACCTTTCTGCACTCTAAAGCAACACTAGCTTTACCATTCTCAAATTTATCCGCACATTCAAATTTTGGTTCTATTACGATAACTCCGTTTTTATCAGCGTAACCTATTTTTCCATTTCGTATTATTCGAAATAGGCCGTCTGCTAACTCATCCGGACCATTGTCAAACATGTATGCATCAAATAAAATTGTTTCATTCCTGTTAATTGCTACAACTTTCGAATTGGTTAACTTATCATCAGAAACAAATGCAAAATTCTTGAAAGTATCTGTAAAACATTGGTTGTATTTCCCTTTGGGAATAATAATCTCTCCGTGTAAATTTTTATAACCATAAGATGTTATAGAGGAAGAATCACTTTCATCAGAAAACCTAACTAAGTAATCTGTATACATTGAATTGATATTAAAATATGCCTGAGTTTTATCCACACCCGGTTTAGTTCCATTACAACTTACAAGCGTCAATAATACCAATATGATTACAACTCTTCTCATTCTTTTATTTGCCATATAAGGTTTTTCAAGTCGTTTTAATTTTAGCAAAGATTTTACCTTTCCAGTAAATTGGTCTTTTCGGATTTTCATTGTGTCCAAAATTAAAACTGAATTGAGCTTTCATTATCCCTTCTTTCCAAAGCTTTTTGTCAATAGTAATATACCCGTCCGTGCAATAATATTTGGCATCAACGCCTTGAACAATGCTGTTTAAATCTATAGCAGCATAACAGATGTTCTTTATTATGCCAAGCTGCAAACTACAGTGAGTAGCAATGCCGGTCATTGTAAAACAGTTAATACTATCTTCACTTTTGCGAATCACTTCTATAAAATCTGTTCCCGCCCATTCATAACACCAGGCTTTACACTGAATAGAATAGGTCTGGTGAGTTGTGTCAATAGTTTTATAGAATGCTTGCAATGAATCCTTGTAAATTCGTCCTGTGCTGTCTTTCATTGCGTCAATTTCAGGGGGACAAAGTCCGTCACAACTTAACTGTCCGTATTCATTTTTATAGACACCTTCCGGGTAACTCCAATTATTTTTAAATGAAAAATCACCCGATAGATTGTCAACCCATTTAATAGTAATTGGTATTGAAGTTGTCTTAACAGTTCCTTTCGTATTTTGTCCACACAAATAAGAACTAAATAAAATAAATCCAAAAATTATAATTCTATTTTTCATTTTTTTGTCTTTCAGTTTATGGCATTGATTCGTAAATACTTACCACGCCAAAATCTTAATTTCTTTTATTTATTCTTCTTCAGAACTCAAGTTCAAATTAAATTTCCATCTGCTTATCCTTAGGCCTTCTTCGGAGCGGCAGGTGTAAAATTTGAAATTTATTATTTGAGTACAAAATTGTACAGCTCCTGATAAGGATCGTGGAAAGTAACGGAGCCATTCTTTTCCTGCACGTAAAGCAAAGCCAACACTTTTGTGTATCGTTCCTGCTTGCCGGATTTAATAGAATTTCTGACATCCTCAAATTTTATTTTTACTTCCTGAACAATTCCTTTAATATCCGGAGTTATCTTATCAGCCTCCTGTCTCTTAACCAACTCTTGTGCCCAGGCCAAAGCATTTTCTTCTGAATTTACAGCGAGACCGTCTTCCCAATATTCAGCCGCATATTTATTATTACCGAGATTTTGAACACGAAAATCATACTCTTCTGCAATATTTTTAGGGTCCTTCTCCGCCACCTCCCTAAAATGCAGCATAAATTCCCCGCGCGTTTGAGATGTATAATCAGTAAATGATTTTACTAATATGGCTTCCAACTGAATTTGTTTTTCTTCTGTCAATGTTCTCAGTTTAGCCACAATTAGTTTATTCTCAGCTGATGCTGTGTCTGTTCTTTGCTTCAGATCGGCAACTGTCCTAGCCTTAATGGATATAAAAATCGGATCACTCTTATCCAGGTAAACAGGTGTTGTATTATCTATTTGGATATTACTTATTGATGAACTCATTGTTTGTCCCGTATTATTAGATTGTGAGAAACAATATCCGCTGCCGAAAAAAACTAGAGTGATTAAGGCAATAATGGTTTGTGGAATTGGCAACTTATTAAATATTTTTTTTGAAAGTACGATTGTTTTATTTGGTTTCATTTGTATCTATCCTTGTAATTATTTCTAACGCTTTTACTTCTGTAGTTTCATCTGATATTTCAGAGAAATAACCCGTTGATATATCTTCTAGTAAACCCTTAATATCTTTAGAATCGTTTGACCATTTGTTCTTTGGAATGTATTTCTCCAGATGTGGAATATTATTGATTATGTTTTTCCCATTATCTGGAATTCTAAAAATTTCAGAATAGTAATCGCCAAACTTTCTTAGAAAATATCTGTAGTTCATAATCTATATTACTTCTTTTATGTTAAGTGGAATTTCATCCTCTCTTACTTACTGTTATTTTTAAGAAAATCTTTCGAAGGCTGGAATGGATTTATAAAAGTAACCGCCCCTCCATTATCTACAGTATAGAGCAAAGCCATCATTTTTGTGTACCGTTCCTGCTTACCGGCTTTAATAGTTTTGCGGGTATTAGCGTAATTTTTTTTGATGACTTCGACATTCCCAACATCACTATCCGGGTGTGTTTTTGCATATTCACTCACAGCCAATTCATGTGCATAAGCAACGGCATTTTCTTCAGAATTTACAGCAAGAGCATCTTCCCAGAACTCAGCTACATATTTATCGATGCCCATAAATTGAACCCGAACTTCCCACTCTTTTTCCATCTTTTTCTGATCTATCTCTCCTAAACTGGTAATAACCATCATAAACATTCCGACATCTAAGTGTGTTTGTTCTGCATAATCATTAATAGATTCAGCACCTAAAGCCTGACATTCACTTCTCATTTCCTCAGTCCATGTTTGTGTTTGGATGGCAACTAATTTATTATAATTTGATTCAGAGTCGAATTCTTTTACGATTGTATCCAGATCGGAGAATGCCCGCTCTTTTATTGATATGAATTTTGGATCACTTTTATCTAAATAAACTGATGCTGCATTTTTTGTTGTCTTCATGGTTTTTCCTGTCTTATGAGTTTGAGAAAAACAATTTCCGCTACCGAATAAAATTAGAGCACTTATTGCAATAATCATTTGGAGAGCATGCAGCTTATTGCGTAATTCTTTTGAGGGTGTATTTGGTTGCATTTGTTGATCCTTAAATTGTTAAAACGTTTTGCGCTTGTCAAAGATGAACTTTATAACATACATGTCAAATTACAACTTGTAGTTTAAGATTTTGTTCGAATCTACATACGACAGTTAGCCGTTACAATAGCTAACAAGTGTACGGTGTGTATTGGTAAGTGAACGGTATGAATAAAGAATTAATCGGTAAGCGAAGAAAGAGAATCTGACTCCGGAACAGAAATTTTATAAAGTGGCATGGGAAGTGAAATGATTACTTCTGTTCCATGAGAGTTGCTGTTACGGTTGCTCAGATCTTCAAACATAATCGGTTTCGGGAGTTGCATTTTTGTACTCAGCAATCTAAGACGTTCTTCAATTATTTGTATCCCTTTTGAAATGTGATCTTCTTTTTTATTCTTCCGTGCTTCATTAATTCCTATTCCATTATCGGTAACTTTTATTATTAACGATCTGCAGATTATTGAATCAATATCTACATCTTCAAATGAAAATGAAATAGTTACAAGTCCCCTGCTGCCGGAATTAATTATTCCATGCCAAAGAGTATTTTCCACAAACGGTTGGATGATCATATTAGGTATCATTATATAGCCAGTGTCAACATCGGCTCCGGTGATAATTTCATAAGAGAAACTTTCCTGAAATCTTAGCTTTTCAAGATCCAGATAAAGTTTAAGCCGGCTAATTTCTTCAGATAAAAGAATAAATCCGCTTCCCGCTGTATCAAGATTTTTTCTGATCAGCTTAGCCATCATTGCTATATAATCATTTGCCTCTTCATTTCTCTGGTAATTGATGAGGTACTGCACTGAGTTGAGTGAATTAAAAATAAAATGCGGGTTCATCATTGCGGATAATGCCTGATGTTTTAGATCATTTATTCTTTCTGTAAGTATTAACTCTTCCCCAATCTTTTTATTATTCAGTTTCAAGCGCCATGTTACAACTGAAATAGAGACAAAAACAAATATTGAAATTATCAAAAGATCAAACCATATCGTCTCAACAAATCTTGGCAGAACATGGAAGGTTAGGAAATATGGTTTACTCCAATCAGCATTCTGAGATTTAGCCATGATCTGCAGTTCATATTTGCCATTCTTGAGAGAAACTAAATCCAGAAAATCATGATCAGTTTCTTCCCACTCTCCGTTCAAACTATATTTATATTTTACCGAGCCAGGTGAAGAAAAACTTAACGCTGCAAAGTTTATGTAAACATTATGTTGTTCCGGTTCAAAAACTAAATTGTTATAGTTTGTATAAACCGAATCACCTGCCTTGATGCTGATTATTTTAACATCGAGTGTAGGAGGAACATAATTGTCAAACATATTTATGTCAAGAAATGAGATACCGTTACTTGTGCCGATGTATAGATAGTTTTTTTCATTATCATAAAAAAGTGAATATACTTCATCCGATGGAAGACCTGTTTGCCTATTAAGATATTTGATTGAACTGCCGTCAAATAAATAAAGTCCCTTCATATTTCCGATCCAGATCCTTTTCTTGTTATCTGAAACAATAGAAGTTGAAGATGATAAATCATGCCCCATAATATTTGTGTAACTATTAATAGAATCATTATTGAGATTATAACGAGCAATTCCTTTTTCGCCGGCAAACCAGACATTGTTTTCTTTATCCTGAATGATTGAATTTATTCTTGAGTTCAAAACCGGATTAGAGGGGAAAAAAGTTTTCTTCCATCCTGCCTTTTCCGGTTTATCGAAAAGGTTGGATACTTTGCATAAACCCAGTCCTGTTCCTATCCAAACATTCTTTTTTGTATCCTCATAAATTTCGTTAACGCGGTTTTCATTAGGACTATCTCCAAAAATATTGAACACGTAAGATTGATTCTTCTTATAGTTAAGATCTCTTTGGACTCTTATGGAATTTGCCCTTGTTCCAAACAGAAATAGTCCATTTCTTAGTTTACAGAAAGATAGCGCGTCGAACATATGCAACTTCATTCCCTTAGAAGAAATATTTATCATTTCATTTCTTCCCGATGCATAACAGATAAAAAACTCATTATTATTATTTTTAATAGAGTAGATATATCCAGCTAAAATTTTATCCGAATTGCTTTTGATCTGATCGAATCTTCCATTTTCTAAAATGTTAAGACCGTTAAACGTACCTATTAATAATTTGCCTGATCTATCTTTTACAATGGAATAAACATTATTACTGCTCAATCCGTCCTTTTCATTGTAGTTTTTTACAAAAAGATTATTTAGACAATAAACTCCCTTGCCGAATGTGCTTACCCAGATATTTCCTTCATTATCTTCAAAGTAATTATTTACAAGAGTCTTCTGCAGATCCATTTTACTTCCAATATCAATTATTTTATCAGAACCGTTCGGAATTAGATAAAAACCCCTGTTCATAATCGAAAACCAGATATTATTATTTCTGTCCCTTAAAATGGCAACAACACCATTATTACCGGCTATATTTATCTTATACTGTTCAATTACATTATTGTTTTTTATCCTGTAGATCATCTCTTTTGTGCCAATAAAGTAACTACCGTCTTCACCGTTAGTAAGACAATAAACATCAGTATCCGGGAAACCGTTGATGTGAAATTTGGAAAGAGCGTCATTTTTAAAATTGAATAACCCGGTTGTGGTTAAAGCTATCATATCACCATTTGGTAATATTTCTAATTTATTTATTAAAACGGGGAAAGTATTAATAACATTAGTAATTAGTCCGGCAGATTTTTTTTCACTGATTAATTTTATATTCCCCCTACGATTATAGGCGAAAATTTTCTGTCCATTTTTTTCCGAAGGGACAAGCATTAAATATGATAGAGCAAAACTTTTCCCGTTGATCTCACTGCAATAGTTTTCAATTTGGCCATTTCTAAAAACATTAACCCCTTTTTCAAAATTACCGATATACAATTCGCCATTTTTCCCTTCCAAAAGAGATATGATGGAATTGGAATTAAGTCCGTCCTTCGTTCGAAAAGTAGTAAAGTGTTTTCCATCAAACTTGTTCATTCCATTTGCAGTAGCGAACCATATAAAGCCGTTTTTATCCTGAATGATATCATAAACAGTTGAAGAAGCCAGTCCTTCAGATGAAGTGTAATGATAATAAGAAGGTGTCTGCGAATAAAGTTGGGCATACTGGAAAAAACTGATTATGGTAAGTATTAAAATTTTTCTAAACATTTTCAGACAGCATTTAGCACTGCTTTTATTTTCTGAATAAATTCCGGAGCTTTGCGGCGCGATATCTCAATCTTGCTGCCGTCAGTCATCGTAACAAAGTTTCCGCTGATATTTGAATAGCTTTTAATATACTTCAGATTGATCAGATGCGATTTGTGAATTCTGAAAAATTTTTCTTTTGGTAGAGTATCCTCAAAATCTTTTAAAGTGCGGGAAACAATTCTATTCTTTCCATCCTTAATAAATACTTTTGTATAACATCCTTCCGCTTCAAGACGGATTATATCATCAAATACCAGAACATTAAAACCATGAGACGCGGGAAGAACTAAATTATCCGTTTCATAAACTGTCTCGGCTTTTATCTTTTTGTTCTTAATCATCAATAGTTTTTTAACCGTCTGCTTAAGCTCCTTTATGTTTACCGGTTTAAGAAGATAATCTGCAGCACCGGCTTTTACAGCATTGATGCCGAATTCCTCATGTGCGCTGACGAATACTACCATAAAGTTCAGTTCATCATACTCATCAAGAAAATCAAACCCATCGAGTACCGGCATATTAATATCGAGAAATACTACATCGGGATTATGAATACTTACAAGTTCCTTTGCGTTAACAACAGAATCAGCGCATGCAAGGATTTCAATTTCATGACAATAATTTTCGATGATCTTCTTAAGGTTCTCCCTTCCATGAAGTTCATCATCAACTATTATTGCTCTTAACTTATTATATACAGTCTGAGGATTCATAACCCATTAGATTAATTTGTAATATAAACTGAAATTATTCCGGCATACTTACTTTCGTTAAATAGATAAATCGTTAAATATTTGGGTGATACTAAAACAAAAATCAACTACTTAAAAAATTGATTTAACGGTAAGATTAGATTTACAAGAAATGATAAATTTTTTATAAAATGAAAACCCTCCGGGATTTTCGCCAAGTTAAGTGCTGCGAAGCTTAGCGAAGCAGCACTTAACTATTTCTTTACTTTAACCATTTACACAAAATTATTTACACTCCTTTTTTTCTGAAAGCTGATGGCTGAAGGCTGATGGTTAATTTATACTTCCATGATTTCTTTTTCTTTGTGTTTTATAATTTCATCAATTTTGGCAATATGTTCATCAGTAAGTTTTTGAGTTTCCTTTTCGGTTTCTTTCAATTCGTCTTCAGTCAACTTTTTTTCTTTTTCTAATTTCTTAAGGTGATCATTTGCATCGCGGCGTACATTTCTTAAAGCAACTTTTGCTTCTTCACCAAATTTCTTAACCAATTTTACAAGATCTTTCCTACGTTCTTCGGTTAACAGAGGTATAGGAATTTTAAGGTTTGTTCCATCGCTAATTGGATTTAAACCAAGGTCGGATGCAAGAATAGCTTTATCAATTGCCTGCACCATTGATTTATCCCATGGAGTAATTGAAATTGTGTGTACATCAAGAACTGAGACATTCCCTACTTGATTGAGCGGACTCATTGTTCCGTAATAATCTACTTTTATTCCATCGAGTAGTGCAGTTGTAGCTTTGCCAGTTCTTATCTTTGCTATTTCAGATCTGAATGCTTCAACACTTTTATCCATTCGATGACGAGCATCTTTTATTTGCGGATGGTTTAACATATGACCTCAGAAATTTTAGTTCTTAATTGTTTGCGCCAAATTTCTAACCGATGTTCCAACATTTTCGCCGGTAACAACTTTAAGAAGATTACCGGGTTTATCCATATTAAATATTATTATCGGTAAATTATTTTCTTTACATAAACTGATTGCAGTCAAATCCATAACACGAAGATTTTTTTGCATAACATCAATGTAAGAGATTTCTTCAAAGCGAAACGCATCCGGATTTTTTTCCGGATCAGAATCGAACACACCGTCAACACGCGTTCCCTTAAATATTGCATCGGCTTCAATCTCAACAGCTCTTAATGAAGCAGCAGTATCGGTACTGAAATATGGATGACCTGTTCCTGCTCCAAAGATTACTACTCTACCCTTTTCAAGATGCCTAATAGCTCTTCGACGAATATATGGTTCAGCAATTGCGGACATATTAATTGCCGTCATTAAACGAGTGTACATTCCTTTATTTTCACACGCATTTTGCAAAGCAAGTGAATTGATCATCGTTGCAAGCATTCCCATCTGATCGCCGGTTACGCGATCAATACCTTGACCGTTGGTATTTAATCCGCGATAAATATTTCCTCCTCCGATTACAATACCAACTTGAACCCCAAGCGAATGAATTTTTTTTATTTCATCAGAAAAGAACTCTAAAATTTTTGGTTCGATTCCAAATTCATTTTCTCCGGCTAACGATTCACCGCTAAGTTTTAGTAATATTCTTTTGTATTTAAGTTTAGTAGTCATAAATCGTTTCCAATATAAAAAAAAAGGTCTTATTTAGAAATAAGACCTTTTTTCGAATTACTTTTTCTCATCGCTGAGGTGAAATCTTCTGAATTTAATCAGTTTCACTTGCGCTGAGTTTGCTTTATTGAACTCTTCAATTAATCCGCCGATCTTTTTCGTATTATCTTTTACAAATGCTTGTTCGAAAAGACAATTTTCTTCGTAGAATTTATTTAGTTTACCAAGAGCAATTTTTTCAAGAATCTGTTCCGCTTTACCTTCTTTACGTGCAAGCTCTTTGTAAATCTCAACTTCTTTTTCAATTAGAGTTTTATCAACTTCATCGCGGTATATTGATAGTGGACGCATAGCTGCAACTTGCATTGCAATGTCTTTTAATACCGGTTCGAATGCATTTGTTTTATCAGATGGAACATTCTCGGCTTCAATAAGAACACCAAGTTTGGAACCAGCATGAACATAATCTACAATTTCACCGTTAGCTGTGTTATCAATAGCAAAACGTGATACTTCAATTTTCTCTCCGATCTTGCCGATGATCGCATTTAATTCGTCAACAATTTTCTTTCCGTCTTTAGTAATTTCCATAAGTGATGATACATCTGCAGGTTTATTGTTAACAACAATATCCATAACAAAATTTGTAAAATTCACAAAGTCATCACTCTTAGCAACGAAATCTGTTTCGCAATTCACTTCTAAAATTGCACCGGTTTTTCCATCGTTATAAACACGTGTTAAAACAATTCCTTCATTAGCAGTTCTTTCAGCACGCTTTGCTGCAACAGATGCCCCTTTCTTTCTTAATAGTTCTACTGCTTTTTCAAAGTCACCATTAGCTTCTTCAAGAGCTTTCTTGCAATCCATCATCCCTGCGCCGGTTTTTTCTCTTAATTCTTTTACCTGATTTGCACTAACTGCCATAATTTATTTACCTCAATAATTTTCTGAAATCTTTATTAATATCTATACAGCTTAACTGTTTATACTATTCTGCTTTTGCTTCGTTGCTTTCTTCTTTTTTCTCAACAGGTTTTGCTTCCGGTTTAACTTCTTTCTTTTCAACAGGTCTATCATCTCTTCTTTGAGCCGGTCTATTTTGTCTGTTGTCTCTTCTATCTCTGTGTTGCGGTCTCTTATCATCTTTTGAATCAATTCTAACTCTTCTTACTTTACCTTTTGTGTCTTTCTTTTCTACTTCTTGTTCTTCTTTATTTTCTTTTTTACTTTCTCTTTCAGCAGCTTCATGTGCTCTTAATTCTTTTGATTTTGCATTTCCTTCAATAACTGCATCTGCAATTACTCGTGTAATAACTTCGACCGCACGTGATGCATCGTCATTAGCCGGAATGATATAATCAATAGGAGCAGGATCGCAGTTTGTATCTACGATTGCAAAGAGAGGAATATTCAATCGTAAAGCTTCATTAACTGCAATTGATTCTTTCTTAATATCAACTATGAATAAAGCTCCCGGCATTTTTGCAAGTGTTTCAACACCATCAAGAACTTTTCTCAGCTTATCTTTTTCTCTTGTCAGAACAAGACGTTCCTTCTTTGTGATCTTTTCAAAAGTACCGTCGCTCTCCATCTTTTCGATGTTTTGCAATCGTTTAATACTTTTACGAATTGTCTGAAAGTTGGTTAACATACCGCCAAGCCATCTTTCACTAACCCAGTTACTGTCGGAACGTTTTGCTTCTGCTGCAACTGTTCCTTTAGCTTGTTTTTTAGTGCCTACAAAAAGAACACGTTTACCCTGAGATACAATCTCAGTCATTGCTTGAGCGGCAACTTCAATTGCCTCTTGTGTTTTCTTTAAATCAATTATATGAATACCATTCTTTTCCATAAAGATGTATGGTTTCATTTTAGGATTCCAGCGGCGTGTTAAGTGACCGAAGTGTGCGCCTGATTCAATGAGTTCTGTGAGTTGGACTCTAGACATGATTTCTCCTGTTTTTCTTCTACTCTCTTCATCTTTGCCTTCCACCCCGAAACATCGTAAGATATTTCGGGGCACAGGGGGCAAATCCGAGAGTATGAATAATGTTAATTAAATAATTATCTCTTAGAGAATTGGAATCTTTTACGTGCTTTCTTTTGACCGTACTTTTTACGTTCAACCATTCTTGGATCTCTTTTTAAAAGACCTTCTGATTTTAACGGAACTCTAAAATCTCCGTTAATTTCCTCCAGCGCTCTTGAAATACCAAGACGAATTGCATCTGATTGACCGGAAATACCGCCGCCGTTCACATTTGCAAAGACATCATATTTACCGAGAGTTTCTGTTGCAGCAAAAGGAAGCATTAAATTATCACTATGATCTTTACGCGAAAAAAACTTTTCAAATTCTTTGTCATTAACGGTTATCTTGCCGGAACCATTTCTTAAATAAACTCTGGCTACAGCATTTTTTCTTCTACCAACAAAAATTTTATCTGTCATCAACTCTCTCCATTAAAGACTTATTACTTCTGGTTTTTGAGCGGTATGCGGATGTACATCACCTGCATACACTTTTAACTTCTTAATTAATTTTCTACCGAGTTTTGTTTTGGGCAGCATACCTCTAACTGCAGTCTCAAAAGCAAATTCTGGTTTTTTTTCCATAACCTCAGAAAAACTTCTTACCCTTGTACCACCCGGATACATTGAATGAGAAAAATATGTTTTTTGAGTTTCTCTTTTACCGGTCATTCTAATTTTATCGGCGTTAATAACTACAACAAAATCACCTGTATCCATATTAGGAGTAAAAAAAGGTTTATTTTTACCGCGAATTACTCTGGCAACTTTGGCTGCTAAACGTCCCAAAATTTGATCTTTAGCATCAACCAAATACCATTTCTGATTCGCGTCTTCCGGTTTTATAAATCTTGTAATTCTTTCCTGCTTCAAAACTGCCTCCAAAAGCAAAATTCTATTTTTCAAAGGGTGTAAATATATTTCTATGGGGTTAGAATGTCAAGAAATGTGGGTTTTAAATTTCTAGAGGAATTATGTAGTCAATATCATATTACCTGTACAAGTCGAAATTCACATCACAGGTATATAACATCCCCTTTTTTATGAAGAAGTGAAAGGAAGAGTAATAAGTAATCTCTTAAGTGACGGGTGATGAGAAAGTTCTTCCGGATATTCTCACGCCCGTTCTCACCAAGTTTTTTTGCATAAGATGGATTTTGTAAAAGCTGTTTCAATGCAAAAGCAGTTCCTTCAATTGTATGCGTCAGAAGTCCGGAATATTTGTGCGCAATCTGCAGAGGAATTCCTCCTACGGCTCCAGCAATCACCGGTTTCGATTTCCAAAGCGCTTCAGCAACTGTTAATCCGAATCCCTCCCTTAGCGATTTTTGCAGGACGACTGTAGAAGCGCGTTGAAGAGCATTAATTTCTATATCGCTTGCGGGGGGGAGTAGTAACAGAAAAATATCCGGATCGTTTGCAGCAATTTCTTGAACTTCTGCAAGAACCTTTACCCCTTCAGGGTCATCGGTTGCACCACCCCCGGCAAGAACGAGTTGACAATCAACATATTTTCTTACGCGGCGAAATACTTTTACAACCCCGACAGGATCTTTTAAATAGTCGAAACGAGAAATTTGAGTTACGATAGGACGTTTCTTATCAATGTTAAAATTTTCCAAAACAGAGTCAATTGTTTCTTGAGGGAGTTCTTTATTCTTATCACTTAGCGGGTCGATGGATGGGGATATGAGCACTTGTGGAATTTTCAATTCGCGCGCAAAGGATGGTGCTGAAAAAATACTAGCGTCGTACTGTTCAATATATTCTTTCAGGAAGTTCCAGGTGAATGGATCGGGGCGCGAGAAATCAATATGACATCGCCAAATCCATTGTTGATTAACGTCACTTTTCTTACGAATCAATGCACACGGTTGAGGGTCATGGATAAACATAATATCGCCCTTCAAATCCATCTCCCGCGCATTCATTTCGTTCGTTTCTAAGTACAGATCAATTTCCTCTTTCGTGTAGGTTACCGATTGCCCGTGCAGTGCATTATGCATTTTTTTTGTTACTTCAAAAAATTTCTCCCCACCCTTAATAACATCCCAAAGAGCATTAACTCCGAGTTCTTGAAGTAGTGGAATCATCCGCGTAAGAATCTCTGCAACTCCTCCGCCTACAGAGGTCGAATTGATGTTTTGAACAACAACACCGGAAAGCTTGCTTGCATAGAGTTCAAGCTCGTCAATTACATCAACACCAACATACTTTTCATATTCTTTAAGCTTTACCATAAGAGTACTCCTTTAATCTGTTTTCAACAAGCTCGATAAGCATTTTTCTAAGGTTCTCTAAGGTCTGGGTATAAGGATCTAATTTACAGAACTCCTCTGCAAGTTTTTGCTCATTAAGAGAAGACGAAAGCCAATCACAAAAATTTGATATTTTCTTAAAGAGTTTTGCTTCAAAAATATGATAAAAGATGGAATGGACAGATACTTTTTTCAGGCATTCATCGAACTCACCCAAACTATTTGCAATGTATTTCGTAGGGAAAACAAATGTACGTGCACTCATAAAATGAAACTCGCTTCCGGGTGATGCGGTGCGAGATAATGATTCGGAATTCTCGTTTATAGAGAATTCGATGGCTTCTATGAATTTTAAACGTATTTCATTCAATGTAAGCAGTTCTCTTAAATCAATGCTGGCAATTTCTTCTCCCAATAATTTGTCTTGAAGATTGTTAGTGATCCAATATGCAAAGTCGTTTGGCGGTTCCGGCGATAGAAATTCATGCTGCTCAAGATAGTGATGTGTATGATGATAGATTGACATTTCGGGAACTTCTTTGATGCCGGAAAGTAATTCTATAAGATTTGTGGCTTTCCTTCCGCTCAAGTATGTAAGGTTTTGGCGGGTGTAGAAATGAAAAGGTTCCTTTGCAACAAGACTCATAGTTAGCTCCTTCTGCTGTTCATTAATTCTATTTTATCTAAGAACTCTTGTACTTCATGAGGATTACGCAGATAATATTCTGCTTGTGAATTACGGCTCCGTCCTACTCGTATTGTGATAGCTTTATGTCGAAGCATCTTGAACGCATCCTCATCAGTTTTGTCATCGCCAATATAAACGATAGTATATTTATTTTTTTGAAATCGAAGCATGGTTAATACTTTGAGAACGGCTCGTCCTTTGTTCCATTCAATATTTGGTCTTACTTCAATTATTTTTTTACCTGTTGTTGTCTTGAATGATTTGGAATATGTTTGAACAACCTTTGATACTATTTTTTTCACCAACGGAACTGAACGCTTTTCCTCGTTTCTAAAGTGGACAGTTAATGTAATCTCTTTATCTTCAACCAGAGTTTCATGAAAAGGTTTCAGTGATTCCATTAGAGATTGTGAAATCTTTTTCAGTAAAGGGAGAAAACTTTTCACCTCAGGATGAATCCATTTTTTTTTGCCGATCGAAATTTGATAACCATGATTTGAAACAATTGTAATGTTCTTAATGCGCACAAGATTTTTAATGTCCGAATGCGATCTCCCGGTAATCAAGACCAATGATAAATTGTGTTGCTCTGCTAATCGTTGCAACTGTTCTCGTATAGTATAAGGTAGAATTGCCAGGGATGGAGTTTTTTTTATAGAAACTAATGTTCCATCGTAGTCTAAGAATAAAATTATTCGATGATGAGATTTAATAGTTTTATAGAGTTGAGTCCAAATTCGCTCATGTTGTTTAAATAGATATTTTGGCGGCATAGTTATCACTATTTTTTCTCTTCGGCGTTAATCGTAACACGTAAGCGAGATAACGTAGTAATAATATTTGCTGCCCAACGATAGACATTCCGTTCTTTAAGAATAGTGCGCATCCTTTGCATCCGTTCGGTTCTTTCTTCACGGGGCATTGTTAATGCTGCATAAATAGCATCTGCCACTTCTTCTATACTATATGGATTAACAATGAGTGCATCTTGAAGTTCTCTTGATGCACCGGTAAATTGACTAAGGATTAAAACGCCATCCTCATCGTCACGTGAAGCGACGAACTCTTTGGCAACAAGATTCATCCCATCATGCAGTGAAGTTACCATGCATAGCTCAGCCGATTTGTAGAATGGATTAATCTGTTCATGACTATGATGAGCTTTAAGAAAAACAATAGGTCTCCATCCTTTCGTCTGGAAACGCCAATTTATTTTATCCACTGTCTCATCCAATTCCGCTATTAAATCATGATAGCGTTTGATAAGTGTCCGGCTTGGTGCGCCCAGTTCAATAAATGTGAATTGCCCGATAAAATCGGGATATTTTTCCAAAAACCTTTCGACAGCTCTGAAGCGTTCAACTATTCCTTTTGTATAATCAATACGATCAACACCAACACCGAAA
>Ga0265292_1001183_pt1 | contig 24891 bp, 22 predicted proteins | sample Munlanlewell296A_FD_189080 | JGI IMG/M metagenome (GOLD analysis project Ga0265292, IMG submission 189080) | Leachate microbial communities from a municipal landfill in Southern Ontario, Canada - Leachate well 296A | ecosystem: Engineered > Solid waste > Landfill > Unclassified | place: Canada... | reverse complement strand
TAATATGCCTGAAAATTTCTTTATTTTCTTCCATATTAATTGTTTCAAAAATTGATTAATATGCCTGAAAATTTCTTTATTTTCTTCCATATTAATTGTTTCAAAAATTGATTAATATGCCTGAAAATTTCTTTATTTTCTTCCATATTAATTGTTTCAAAAATTGATTAATATGCCTGAAAATTTCTTTATTTTCTTCCATATTAATTGTTTCAAAAATTGATTAATATGCCTGAAAAAGTTTATTTCTTCTTATTCGGCTTGTAACTTTTTCTTACTAAATAATTTATAGGATTTTTTATTAATTTGCAAAAATCATCTGGCTGGCAAACCCCCATTCCTTCATAAAATTCTTTGCAATTTTGAGGCATTATAGGTTTTTTTCTATAAGACCAAGAAAGCTGGGTTTGAATATATCCTTCTCTTAAAGGAACTTCATTTTTTTTATTCCATTCATAAATTCTTTTTTCCAATTCATCCTTGTCCATTCCAACAGAGCGGAATAAATTTATAAGAATAAACAAAGCACGTTTTTTTCCATCAGGCATTCCTTTAAAAATATTTTTCACGCAGGGGGGAAAATTAACATCCAATAAGTTGTCTATTTTTATTGGCTTGAAATCAGCATATTTCCCTCTTAAAACTTCTTTATATTCTCCTGAAGAAATTTGATTATCCTTTGTCCAATCCAGAGCCTCACGAACAAGATCATTTGCTTCGTTTTCCTTTGATTTTGGCATGAATTCTTTTACCTTAATTTTAAGAGGGTCGGCATCTTTTAAATTAAAATTCTCAAGTTCTTCTTCATCCAGAACAATACTTGCCAATGCTGTTTTTTCATGAAGAGAATAAGGCATCCTAAATAAATGCCTTGGGGAAACCATTATTAAATCTAAACCCATTAATTCAAATAAGTTAATTTCTATGTTTCTGGAAAAATTTTTTGGTTTATCCATTGAAGAGATATTGCATTTTCTACATTCATATATTTTCTCAGATTGCTTTATTTTGAACATTGTCCCACAATCGGGGCATTTATAATCCTTTTTTTGTTCTTCAAATGTTTTTTTTGATTCTCCTCTATAACATTTTGGACAAGAATAATCTATTAATTCATATTCCTGAGCAAGTTCTTTACAATTATTACATTTAATTCCTCTTTTTATTTTTGTTCCTTTGAATTTATCTAATTCTTCTTCCGAAATTAATTTTCTCATCTCTTGTTCTGCCTTAAATCTTATATAGGCAAGAATCTTTCTGGGTAATTCTGGAAAAAGATCTTTTGTCTTTTCGCCTGCAATTTCTTTTGGAAAGGCTTTCCAAGGAAGAAGAATATGCAGACCCTTGGAACCCGAGAATTTTAAACCCCAATTTTTTATCCCGTGTTTTTTAAAAACATTAATTATTGCTCTAGCTGCTTTTTTACTAAATTCTATATAATTGCAATCAATATCAATTAACAAATCCCATCCTTCTTTTAATTCATTCAACTGCTTTTCATTCATCCCTGTTTCGACTTTAAGGGGGTCTTTCCATATCTCTTCAGAACAATGAAAAGAAGTTGCCCCTTTCTTAACTAATTCAAATACATCTCCTGGATATTCAAATACATCTGGGCGCTTTCCAAAACCCTCAAAATATCTTGGGCATATTTCTCTATTCTTTGAGAATTCGTATAAAACCTTTTGTATTTCTGGGCGAGAATAATACAAGTGAGTAATCTTTCTTATTCTCTCCTCTTTAATAGAAATCTCTCCTGAATCCATAATTTAATACAGAAGGGGCATTTTAATAATTATCCTATACTAAACAATAGCAATGTATGGCAATATCAATACTTGACAATAGCAATGCTTAAAAAACGAAGCTATCTCCTATTCTGCATGAGAATTAAACTTGAAAATGCATCAACCCTCTCAAAAGCAGTTGAATTAATATCTGAATTGGTAACTGAAGTAAAAATAAAGCTTAATGAATATGGGTTGAGCATTACTGCAATAGATCCTGCAAATGTTGCAATGGTCGGGTTGAGAATTCCAAAAAAAGCGTTTTCAGAATTTGATTCTGGAAGTGAAGTATTGGGAGTAAATCTTGACAGTCTTAAAAGAATATTAAAAAGAAGTTCTGGACCTCTTGTTCTTGAAAAAAAAGAAAATTTATTGCATATACAAATGGAAGACAGAATAAAAAGAAATTTTACACTCAGCCTTATAGAAATTGAAAGTGAAGATAAAGAAATGCCAAATCTTGAATTTAGTTCAAGGGTTGAATTGCAATCGGAAGATTTGATAGATTCTGTGGAAGATTGTGCAGTGGTTGCAGATGCATGTTCTTTTATAATCAAAGAAGAAAAATTTATAATAGAAGCAAAGGGACTTAATTCCACAAGAACTGAATTTTCAGGAGATGAGGCAAATATAAATGCAGAACCTTGCAAAGCAAGATATAGCCTTGAATATCTTCAAAAATTTATAAAAGCTTCAAAACTTGCTGAAAAAACAATTTTGAATTTTGCTGACGACCATCCATTGAGAATGGATGTTAAAACAGAAAATATGGAAATTTCATTTATTCTTGCTCCAAGAGTTGAAACTGATGATTAGCACGAGAAGAAACAAGTTCAAAATTAATTACGAGTGCTAATCTGAACAGAGGATTAATATTAATTAAAAAACTAAGAAATGTTTTTAAATAACTATTCCGTTAAAAAAATATGAAATTAAATAAGAGGTCTAGCGAAGCGGAAATTAGAAAAATAAGCAAAAAAATAAGACCTCTGCTTAAAGAAAGAGGTGTGAAAAAAGCAGGCATCTTTGGAAGTTATTCTCGTGGGGAGCAAAAAGAAAACAGTGATGTGGATATTTTAGTGGAGATGAAAGGAAGTTTGCTCGATGTTATAGGATTAGAAATGGAATTAAGAAAGTTGTTGAAAAAGAAAGTAGATTTATTAACTTATAATGGAATTCATCCTTCTTTAAAAAAACAAATACTTCATGAGGAGATAAGAGTAATATGAAAGATGAAAAAATATTTTTGAATCATATTCTTGAAAGCATAAATAATGTTGAAGAGTTTTCAAAAGGGCTTTCAAAAAAAGATTTTGAAAATAATAAATTAAAACAGATGGCAATAGTGAGATGCATAGAAGTTATAGGTGAAACAACAAAGAATCTCCCAATAGGATTTGCTAATAAATATTCTGAAGTAGAATGGAATAAAATTGCAGGAATGAGAGATAAATTAATCCATCATTACTTTGGTGTTGATTTAGATAAAGTATGGGAAGTTATAAAAAAGGACTTGCCTATTCTAAAGAGAGAGGTTGAAAAAATATTAAAAGATTTAAAATAAACAATGGGTGAAAAAAAGAGATTGAACAAAAGAGGGCAAGTTACCATTTTTATAATAATCGCTATTCTTATTATTGCTCTTGGTGTTTTGATTTATATGTTTTATCCTAAATTAAAATCCACAATAGAAACTGAAACAAAAAATCCCTCGACATTTATACAGGAATGCATGGAAGAAACAATTCAGGATACTGTAGATATTATTTCTCTTCAGGGGGGAAGCTATGTGGTGAATGAAAGTGAGGGACGATTTTACAAAGGAGAAGAGGAAGATGAAGGAACCTATGTAAGATATCTTTGTTATACTAATGAAAACTTTATTTCTTGTATAAATCAAGAACCATTTTTAACAGAACACATTGAATTGGAAATCCTTAATGTTATAAATCCTGATATTGAAAGTTGTTTTAATTCTCTTGTTAAAAGTTATGAAGATAAAGGTTATGAAGTTGATTTAAAAAAAGGAAATTCAGAAGTTCAAATAATCCCAAATATGATTTCAACCAAGTTTAATCGCACATTAACCCTCATAAAAGGAGATGAAAGTGGGAAGTATGAAAATTTTGAAATAAATTTAAACAGCAATCTTTATGATATGCTTGAAGTATCAAAGAATATTATTATATGGGAAATAAATGTTGGAGATTCATTGCCTGAAGCATATATGAATTATAATCCATATCTCAAAGTAGAAAAACATAAAAAAGAAAATGATATTAAAGTTTATGTATTAACAGATGAAAAGACTCAAGAGGTTTTCAGATTTGCAACAAGAAGTTTTGCTGCACCAGTTGGATTTGGGGAAATAATATTATAAAAAATGAAAAAAGAAATATTTTTGATTATTGGAATCTTTCTAATGATTATATTTGGGAATGTTATTGTTTCTGCGGTTTGCTGTGAAAAATTAAAAAACAGCGATATGTGGTGTCAGAGTGCATTAAATCAAAATCAATGTGATGGAAGTTATTTTACTTGGAAAAATATACAAACATGTGATAGTGTTCCTGAATGTTCTGGAACATGTGTAAATGCAAATTCAGGGGAATGCAGTGAAAATACAGCTAAAACTCAATGTGAAAAATCTAAAGGAGTTTGGAGTGAAAAATCTCCTGGAGAAATTCCTGAATGTCAGGAAGTTTGTTGTCTTTTAGGGCAGGATGCGTATTTTATTAACCCAACAGAATGCAAGGCAATGTTTACTCAAAATAATATACAGGGAAGAATAAATCCAAGTATAACTTCAAGGGAGAGTTGTGAAGAAATGAGAAGCAATCTTAAAGTGGGGGCATGTGTGGTAAGCACTCTAACCGAAAAAGCGTGTAACATTTCTACAAGTCTTGATTGTAATGGAAAAGATGTTAAATTTTATGATGGATTTTTATGTACAGCTTCTATAGGAACCACAAGAATTTCTGATTGTGCAAAAAGTGAAAATACAATATGTAAAGACAACAAAGTATATTATAAAGATACTTGTGGAAATATTGCAAATGTATATGATTCAGGAAAATATTCAATTTCAGATTATTGGACATATATAAAAGATCCTTATAATTCAAATGAAGTATGCACTGTGCCTTCTTCAGGAAGTAAGAGTTGTGGAAATTGTGATCCAACTGAAAATACTGTCTGTAAAGATTATAAAGATACTGCTTTATCAAAACCATTAAATAATTTAGGGGGGCTTGTTTGCGGAGATTTAAGTTGTAAATATGATATAAACGGAGATGGAAAAATTGAAAGCAATGAAAAGTATTCTCACGGAGAAAGCTGGTGTGAAGGAACTGCTGGAACTTTTGAAATTGAAAGAGATTTAACAACCTCAGAAATATTTAAGTCAAACATAACTGCCTTAAAAAATGTAAATAAATATAATCTTCCTGGAAGTAAATATTACAAATTAGTATGTTCTTCTGGAGAAGTTCTTGTTGAAGAATGCGGAGATTATAGAAATAGTGTTTGTATTCAAGGAAAAAATGAAGTTGGAAATACCGAAGCATCATGTGTATTTAATAATTGGAGAACTTGTTTTCAAATAGATACGAGAACGGAATGTGAAGACCCTACTGCTCTTTGCAAATGGATTTCTGGATATAGATGGGATTCTCAAATTGTTTCAGAAAGTCAAAGAAAAGAAAGACAGGGTTCATGTTCTCCATTAGTTGCTCCAGGGTTTGATTTTTGGAAAGGAAATAGTCAAGGAAATGGAATTTGCAGTATGGGGTCTGCTCAAGAATATGCAATGTTTGAAACAGGTATTTGGAGTAATAGAGATAATATGAATGAATGGCATGATATAACACTTGCAAATCAATGTATGAATGGTTGTTATGCTCTTCCAGGATATGCAGAAGAATTTAATCAAAAAGCAGGAGAAGAAAAACAATATCCTGAAGAAATAAATTGTGTTAGTGTTGGAGGACAATGTTCAATGTATGATATATTAACTGAATTTTATGATGAATCAGAATTTAAACTTCCAGACACAGTAAGAAATTATTATTTATCAGATAGAAGAGGGCAATATTGTAATAAAGATGGGGACCAAACTCACTGGGTTACTGGGGCTGTCTCTGGACCAAATTATGATTGTACTTCAGTATTCGGAAGTGAAGCAAAAGATGAAAGAAAAGAAAGAGATTATCCAATATATTTAACAAATCAGGAATGGTTGAATGGAATTACTGAAAGAGCGCGTTCTTTAGGAGATTGTGGATATAAAGTAAGTATTAATGGAAAGTATAGTGACCCTGAAACAGAAATAATTACTGCAATATTCCAAAAAATGAGTCAAAAAGGGGCAGTTAAAGAAAATATTACTGTTGAGCAAATTATATACAAAGGAGGAAAAGCTATTCAAGGGGAATTATATGAAACTACATTGCCTTATACAGCAACAAGTTATTCTTGTGCATCAGATTACAATGGAATTTGCACAAGTGCAAGCACCCCCTCTCTTTGCGAGGGAGGAGAACAAAATGCAGATGCTACTTGTCCAGAAAACACTGTATGCTGTGTTTACCCTGAATTAATTTAAATTTAAAATGAAAAATAAAACTAATATAAAATACAAAAGAAAAAACAAAATAATTGACGGAAAGAGAACGATGGCAGTTTCACAAATATTAATTTTAGTAATTGCAATAATAGCATTTTCCTGGATGATTGGGGGAGAAGTTAAAGAAGTGAGTGCTTTCGATCCGGCTTGCCCAAACAAATGTGTTGGAAACATCCGTTATTATAACGGACAACTAAAAGCAAATCCAAATTTAGACAAAGTAGATGAATGTGAATATGAAAGTGAAACTTGCTCATATGGATGTTCTGCTGGAATATGTAAAACTACTTCTAAAGATAATGAATTAAAGGGAGTTATAGATACTGGAAAAGATATACTTATAGGTGGAGCCAAACAAGAACTTAGTCAGTTGGGAATAAAAGAATTCAGAAAATTAATAGGTAAAAAAGGTGTAAATGCAGTAGAAAAAGCAGCGGAGGAAGCAGTAAAAAAGGGAGTAGAGGAAGCTGGAAAAAAATTAAGTGAGGAAGCTGCAGAAAAGTTGGCGGAGGAAGCAATAAAAAAGGCCGCAGAAGAAAAAGGTGTAGCATTAACTGAAGAAGCTACAAAAGAGATGATAGAAGGAGCAGTAAAAAATGGAAATAAACTTGGAAAATCCATTGGAGATTATTTCAAATTAGGAAGAGGAACAGGCGTTTCACAAATAGTATCAAATGCTGTTTGGGCTACATTAGTATATGTTGCAATTAATTGGGCTGCAAAAGAATTTGCAAGTCAAAGAAATGCAGGAGATATATCTACAGTATCTACAATAGGATTAGGAGTAGGAATGGGAATAGCAACGGTTTGGGCTCTTGTAGCAGCAGAAGCTTCAGCTGGTCCTCCTGGTTGGATTGCAGCAGTGATAACTATTGCAGCAGCAGGAATATATATGCTTGTCGGATATCAAATTTATTCAAGAGAAATATTTACTTTTAGAACAGGATTATGGCAACCTCCAGAAGGAGGAGCAGATTGTAATAAATGTAATTCTTTGACAATTGCTGGACAAAATGGATGCAGCGAATATGTTTGCCATTCTTATGGAGCAGCCTGTGACTGGATAAATGATAAAACAAAATATGAAACTTGTGTTGAAGTGAACATAGGAGATGTGGCTGCCCCCATAATAACTCCTGCAAAAGAAATTTATGGAGAAAATGTTTTCTCTAATGATAAATATGGTTATGTAACTTCTTCAGCAGGAGCAAAAATTGTTTATACTGGAGAAGGCGGGGAAACTGGAAAATGCGTTCCTGCATTCACTCCTATTCAACTCGCTTTCAAAACAAATGAAAATGCAAATTGTAAAATAAGTATTGTGCCTGCTACGGGAACAACAGATAGTGAAAAATTTAAAACAATGAAAGATATGGCAGAAGGAACTGCACGTAGTAAAAATCACACATTACAACTTCCTTCAATAGTAACTGCAAGTACGAGTTCATTGGAAAATGCAGGATATGAATTAACAAATAATGGAAATTACAAATTTTACATAAGATGTGAAGATGTTAGAGGTAATATTAACAAAATGGATTATGTAATGTCTTTCTGTGTTCAACAAGGACCAGATACAAATCCTCCTAAAATAACTGGAACAAATCCTGCTCAAAATGCATTTGAACCTTACGGAATTGATAAAATAGATAATTTTCAAGTTTACACAAATGAACCTGCAGATTGCAAATGGGATTTCCAGCCAAAGAGTTATAATTTTATGAATTATGATTTTACTAAATGTTCTCAAAATATAAATGATAAAATAAGAGGGTTTGATTTTGGATGCCAGGGAAATTTAACTGGATTTAAGAATGGGATTGAAAATAAATATTATATTTCTTGTATTGACCAGCCCGAATTAAAAGGAACTATAAAAGAAAATAAGAGAAATGCTGGAGCACCTTATGAATTAATATTAAAAGGAACAGGAAAATTATTGATTGAAAGTGTTAAAATAAATGGAAAAGCAAATGGAACAACGATTAGAGATTCCAGAGAAAATGTTAATGTAAAAATAGAAGTAATGACTTTTGGAGGAGCTGAAGAAGGAAAAGCAAGATGCAAATACAGCGAAGATAAAATAGCATATTCTTTGTTTGATAACAATAATAATAGAAATTATATTACTACAAATACTCAAAATCTTTATATGGAAAAAGGAAATTATAAGTATTTCTTGCAGTGCTTTGATATTGCTGGAAATATGGCAGAGACAATGATAAATTTCAGTGTGGATGTGGATAAATCCCCTCCAATCGTAGTAAGAGTTTACAAAGAAGACGATTACCTTAAATTAATAACAGATGAACCTGGAAAATGTGTTTACTTCCCTAATGGAGGATGCACATATTTATTTGATGAAGGAACATTAATGACTTCTCTTGAGGAAAAAGAATATTATGCTGAATGGAATATAAAAAATGATTTATACATAAAATGCAAGGATGATTATGGAAATATGCCTGGTCCAGACGAATGTAGCATAATAGCAAGACCTTTTGAGATTTTTGCTGTTCAATAATTTTTTAATAAACTTAGGAAATATATAATTAATGTGACAGTTTCAAAATTGTTAATATGCCCTTGCTATTAATATAATTATATAATCTATTGGGGCATATAACTAATTTGCAGATATTTTTATAGAATATATAATTAATGTGACAGTTCCAACATTGTTATTGATCTAATTTACTGTGACAGATAATTATAGGATTTTACCTATATAATTAAACTATGATTTTAATTAATTTCTAATTCTCTTGGGGAGAATTTAATTATCTGCAACAGTTTTGATATTATTAGGTATATCTCCATTTCATTAATATAATCATAATATATGATTTTACTGGGATAACTATTTTCTCTAAAATATCAAAATAAAGCATTATGTGTTTTCCTCACAATAGTGAAATCTTTATAAAATATAATTGTGTGATTTAATTATGAATAAAGGAATGAATGGAATTAAAGGACAAGGCATGAAATCAAAGATTTCGCCAGTTTCGCCTTTTAACAAAAAGGCTCAAATGCAAATATCTTTTGGAATGATTTTTTCTGTTATATTAATAATACTTTTTATAGCATTTGCAGTTTATGGAATAAGCAAATTTCTTGGAGTGAGCAGGCTTGCACAAGTTGAAAGTTTCAAGAGCGATTTTCAAGGCGATATAAATAAAATTTGGGGTGGAAGTGGAAGTTCCGCTCTTGTAGAATATTCTATTCCAAATAAAATAAAACAAGTTTGCTTTGTTAATGATGAATATGAAAATATGTATTTTGTTCCTTTAGATTCTGCTTATAAAAGGGCTCTTATTAAAAATATAGATATTGTAAAAACAACAGCGGGTTCAACAAGCAATCCAAAAAAACTTTGCATTCCAACTTCGGATGGGAAGATTTCAATGACTATAAAAAATACTTATAATGAAAAGCCAGTGACAATTACTAAATAAAATGAATAAAAGTGAATTAATTCAAAAACTTGAAGATATTGAATGGGAAGATTTTGAAGTAAAAGAAGCAAAATCAGATGTTCCCAAAGATAGTTGGGCAAGTGTATCTGCATTTTCAAATACTAATGGGGGTTGGTTACTTTTTGGGGTTAAAAAAGAAGGGAAAAAATATTTTATTCAAGGAATAAAAACTCCAGAAAAAGTTGAACAAGATTTTACTACCGTTCTAAGAAATAAAAGTAAATTTAATAAAATAATAGAGGTAAAATGTAAAAAATATAATTTTGACGAGAAACTTGTTTTAGGTTTTTACATTCCAAAAAAACATTCGAGAGAAAAACCAATTTATTTTAATGATCCTAAGAATACTTTTATTAGAACTGGAAGCGGAGATCAAAGAGCAACACAAGAAGAGATAGATGCCTTTTATAGAAATTCTTCTTTTGAAGAGAAAGATCAAGAACTAACTTCTTTTGAATTGAAAGATTTAGATAAAGAAACTATAAAACAATACAGAAATTTTTTTGTTCAGATAAATCCCACTCATAGATATAATACTTTAGATGATAAAGAATTTTTAGAAAAAATGAGCATTATAAAAGAAAAGAAAATAACTTTTGCGGGATTACTTTTATTTGGAACAAAAGATAATATTGCGGAGGCGATTCCCACATATAGATTAGAATATTTAGAAATTCCAGGCACATCTTATGAAGATGCTTTAACAAGATATAATTATAGAATTTCTTCTGAAAAGAATTTGTTCTTGAGTTTTTTTGATATTTATGAGAGATTGATGAAACAAATAGAAATACCTTTTTCTATTAAGCAAGGAGTAAGAGATGATGACCCTCCGCAATTGCAGGCATTAAGAGAAGCATTAGTTAATCTTATAATTAATACAGATTATTTTAGTAAAACAACTCCAAGAATTAGAATTTTTACGAATCGATTTGAGTTTTTCAATCCGGGAGCATTACCAAAAAAAATAGAACTAATTCTTAAAGAGGACTTTTCTTTACCCAGAAACCCAATCATTGCAAAAGCCTTTAGATTTTTAAAATTCTCTGAGAACATTGGTTCTGGGTTTCATAAAATGATTAATGGCTGGGATAAAAAATATCATGTCAAGCCTATAATCGAGGGAGATTTTGATTATTATAAAATTAGCTTTCCTTTATCTAAAAGTGTTACTATCACTAATACTATCACTAAAGGCGAAGGTAAAGAAAGGGAAATTCTTGAAATAATTGAAAATAATCCTTTATTAAGTATAAAACAAATAGCTCAAATAGTTAATCTAACAGAAGAGGGAGTCAAATACCATCTAAAAAAGTTTAAGAATAGTGGAAGGATAAAAAGGGTGGGTGGTAAGAAGAAGGGTAAATGGATAATTGTAAAAAATAATACACTTTAAACTACACTTTAAACTACACTTTAAACTACACTTTAAATTAAAAAAATAAATATGGAAAAGGGGGAAGTTAGGAAATTTTAGAATAGAAGTAAATTTTTAAAATGATAAAAAATAAGAAAGGTGCCTTGGAATTTTCATTTACATGGATTTTTGCAATTATTGCGGGGATATTTATTCTTTTTTTAGCAATATATGGAGTTACAAAATTTATGAATATTGAAAGAAACTCGCAAGATGCAAAAACTGCAATGAGCATTGGGGTTTTAACTAATCCTCTTGAATCGAGTTTTGAAACAACTAAGAGAACTATGATAAGCACTCCTGTTGAAACAAGAATATATACTGGTTGCAAGAATCTTAGTGGCTCTTTCGGAGAGCAAACTATAAAAGTTTCTCAAAAAACATATAATGAATGGAGCACGGGGGGAGTGAATGTTAGTTTCCCAAATAAATATATATTTTCTGAAAATCCTGCCGAGGGAAAAAACTTTTATTTGTTTTCAAAACCTTTTGAACTTCCATTCAAAGTTGGAGATTTAATATATTTAACATCCACTAAAGATAAATATTGTTTTAAAAATGCTCCAAATGATATTAAAAAAGAAATTGAAAGTTTGATTGGTATCAATCCCTCTGCAAATGAAAACTTTTTCACAAAAACTGCAGATTGCCCGGAGGGAAGTATAAATGTATGTTTTATCGGAGGAAATGATTGCGATATAAAAGTAAATGCAAACTCAAAGTATGTTGATAAAAATGGGGAAAAAATGTATTATGAAGGGGATGCTTTGATGTATGCTGCAATATTTTCAAATAAGAATGATTATGAATGCCAACTTGACAGGCTAATGAAAAGAACAGGACAACTTTCAGACATATATAGAGATAAGTCAAAATTTGTTTTTGAAAAAACAGGATGCGATTCTGGATTGGATTTTAGATTGGTTTTATTAAAAAATACGGCAGAAAATTTTGGGAACTCTGAAAATCTTAATATAATTTATAGCATTGCTGATGATGTTGATAGAGAGAATGATATTTCTTGGGAGTGTAAATTATGGTGATGAAAACTGAAAGAAAAATAAAATCAAAAAAGGCTCAAGGCATGAAATCAAAGATTTCGCCAGCTTCGCCTTTTGCAAAAAAGGCTCAGATGAAAATCCAGCAAATGTCTTTCATGCTCCTTGGGGTTTTTTTATTCTTTGCACTTGTTGGAATGATTATAATTACAGTAAAATTTTCTGGTCTAAAGCAGGATGCTACAGACTTGAGAGATAGAAACGCAATGCTCTTAGCAACAAAACTGGCAAATTCTCCTGAATTTTCGTGCGGAGAAGCTTACGGCAACCAAAAAACAGATTGCATAGATGAAGATAAAGTTATGATGCTTAAAGAAAAAGAGAATATAGGCAAATATGAAAATGTAGGCAAAAATACAAACTTCTGGGGAGTTTCAAATATAGAAATAAGAAGAATATACCCCAAATATGAAAGTATTACATGCACTTCTACAAATTATCCTAATTGTGATAGAATAATATTAATTGATAAACCAATCTCGGGATTTGATCATTCGAATTTTGTTGCATTATGCAGAAAGGAGAAATACAAAAACGAAGTTGTAAATAAATGCGAAATGGCAAGGGTTATAGTTTGGTATGAGGAGGTTAAATGATGAATATATTAAGAAAGAAAATTAAAGCGCAGGAAGAGATTTTCAATTTGAATACGAAAATCTCTGACTTGTACTTTTGTTCAAAGAAGAAATCAACAAAAGCACAAGAAGAAATGGTGGGATTTGCCCTAATTATAATTCTTGTTGCAATTATATTTTTGGTGTTTTTGGCTGTTTATGTTAAAAAACCCCAATCTGAAAATATTGACAATCCTGAAGCAAACAGTTTTGTCCAATCCTTTCTGCAATATACAACTACGTGTGAACAAGATTCAGAAAATATAACAGTTCAAAGACTTATAATAAAATGTCAGGAAAAAGAAAAGTGTGATAGTGGAAAAGAAATATGTAAAGTACTAAATGACACAATTAAAAATATAATAAAAGAAAGTTGGAATGTTAGTTCACAAAACCCTGTAAAAGGATATTCATTAATAATCTTTACTGAAAGTAAACAGGTTTTGAATATTACTGAAGGTGTAGTTACTAATAACTACAAGACAGGACATCAACCTTTACCTGATGAAGAATTGATAAATGTTTTATTTACTGCTTACAATTAAAAATTAAGCCATATAAAGAGGTTCTATTTAAAATATTAAGTTATCTATCACAGTTAGGTTATTATTAACCCATTTTAGTAATATATCTGCCCCGCAAGATTTTTCCAATATAATTGTATTATTTAATTAAATTTCTTCATTAATGGTATTCGGGTTGATTAATAGTAGAACAAAGTTAAGGTTTATGTGATAAATATATATTCTAAAATAGTTAAATCTTAATGTTGATTATTATGTTATCAACAACTAAAACAGGTCTGTGGCGAGTTCTCTTTTTTGTCTTTTCTTCAACAAGTTCTATGAAACCGAACCTCTCAAGAAGCTTCACATCATCATTTACAGACTTAAATCCTCTCTTGAGCTTCTTAGCTAAATCATATATAGAAACAGGTTTTTGAGTCTTTATAGTGTCTATAATCCTTGCCTTTTCATTACTCAAAAGCTGCCTTAAAGCCAAAATTCCCGAGAAATTATAACTATCTTTTGAAACTCCGGGAGTTTTAAAAATGGAAAAAGTCCCCTTGCTTTCTCTTATTGTTATTTCTCGCGTTTTGCTCTTTGCCATATTTTTTTTCTTTTTCTACCATTGTAGGTTCTTTTTAAGAACCCCATTGTCGTCTATAAAATAACTACTTTCTCTATCATTTGATATATATTTTACTCTTATCTATTAATAAATGATATATATTACAATTAATTACCCTATGTTAATAAATGTTTGGTTTTAGGTAAAGCTTTAGTCTCTTTTGAGAGCCCTCAAATATGTATTAATATGACAGTGACAGCATAAGGTTTATAAGTAAAACCATAGAATTTATGCTTTCACAAAAAATTGGGTGCCTTTGGGAGGGCAAGCTTTTTAAAGCAAAATGGCTTTTGGTATATACACCTTTGGGGGTGTTCTTATAGGGAATAAGAGTCTTGTGAAAACAAGGAAAACCTTAAGACATTTTGATGGATTGGTTTCCCTATAACCATGAAATTGAAATGAAAGAGGTTGTCATAGACAACATAATAATATAGCTGAAAGGAGGTTATAAAAATAATGAAATTTAATTTTAGAAAAATATCTGCAATCGCTGTTAGTGCAATACTAACTGGCATGACCTTAGGCGTTGCTGCTGCTGCTGCTTATCCTGCTCCATTCGTGTCAGGAGGTGCTGCTAATGTAGCTATAGTCTATGGTACTGGAACTGGAGTTTCATCATTAGACATTGTTCAGGCTGGAAATATTCAGTCTAACTTGCAATCTAAGATGGGAACAAGTGTTGCGACAGCTTCAACTGTTTCAGGTGAAGCAAAAAGCTTAGCAAGTGGTTCAGATCTTCTTTATTTAAATGATGACTTAGCTGAAAATGTTCAGACAATCACAAAAAGTGATTTGCCGACTACTTTAGCTGACGGAACTTTTACTGATGATAATGGCGGTACTTTTGAATATGAACAAACTATTGCTGTTGGGACATCTGGATTAAATGCGTTTTCATTTGGAAACTCAAATAACGACTTTGATGACCCTGCATTGATGATAAATTTGTCAACTTCAACAAGCACTCCAATGTATACATGGACTCTAAGTTTTGACAAGGCTACAAATCTTACTGCAAGTATTTCAGAAGGTGAAGAAATTACTATTTTCGGTAAGAAGTATACTGTCGGAACTGCTACAGATACAGATACATTAGTATTATTAGGAGGTTCTAGTGCTACAAGAATAAATGTTGGGGAAACAGCTACTTTGACTGTAAGTGGAGTAGAGTACACTGTTGCATTGGATGGTCTTAGTTCTGCAACTGCTACAGAGGCAGGAATTACAGTTAACGGAGAGTACAAAACATTCACTCAGGGACAAACTAAAACATTCTCCTTTAGTGATGGAACTCAGGTTGATGTATATGCTAAAACTGTCTTTAGAACAGGTGATAGTGGAACAGGTTATATTGAAGTGGAAATTGGCGCTGGTAAATTGACATTTGAAAGTGGAAGTGCTGTTAAGTTTGGTTCTGACAATACTGATATTGATGGGACTTTAGTTACAATAACACCAACTCCCGCAGGTTCAACTGGTGAACGCCCTGGTTTCGGAAACGTAACCAAGATACAAATTGCTGTTTCTGCAAAAGACAGCGATCAAAACAGTATTTTAGTTGGAGAGTCATTTACTGATCCTATATTTGAAACTCTTAAGATTGACTTCGCAGGAGTTTACAACGGACCAGTTTTTGAAGCAGAAGAAGATACTGGAAGAAATGTACTTAAGTTGACTACAGGCGGAAGCAGAGAACTTCAAGTAGAAATGACAGATTCGTCAGGAGTTACTAAAACAATTCCTCTCACTTTCAACGGACTTATGCAATCAGATGCAAACAATATATTCCAAACTATTGAGGGTGCTAATATGACTGATGAAGATTATTTCATCTTAGATAGTGGAGATTATGAACATCTTATGAGAGTTAAGACTCTTCAATTTGATGACATAACTGGAAAAGTCCAGATATTGGATGTGTTTACAGGAACAACTTATACAGTTGGAGAGACTACTGGTGTGGACTTTACTGGTGATATACATACAAGTACTGGTGGACAGAACCTGACAATAAACAGTCAGACTTACACTATTACAAATACAAGTAAAGGTTCAGGAACTGCTGCCGGAGTAAGTATTACTCGATCTGGGGCATCTGCTTCTTCAACAAAAGCTGTATTCCCATATATTGAGTTGGTTGCTGGTGAAGATTTCCCAAGAGTAGCGTTTATTAATCAGACAAATAGGATTAATGAAACTACAGGAGATAAGATAGTTGCCGGTGCAGCTGGTGCTGATGTTGCAGGTAAAACATATGAATTGCCAACAGGAACTGTTCAATTTAGAATAACTAATGGTAGTGCTGTAACTGGGGCTACTAATCCTGTTTGGACGTCATATAGTGTTACTCCAACAGGTGGTTCAGCAACTTCTTGGGCAAATATAACAAGTGTTGGAAATGAAAGTGGTGTAAATCATACAACAATACAAGTTGGTGAAGCATGGTATACTTTTGGAACTGTAAGTTTACATGGTGCTGTTGCTATAGGCGCTGCAAATATTACAATACAAAATGTAACATTGAACACTTGGTTTAATGCTACTGTTGGTACAGTAGGTACGCCGGGAGGTGGGGCATTAGTCAATCCTGCAATAATGCTTGTAGAACCAAAAGACAAGTCAGATGGTGATGCAAGAAATGTTGTTGTGATTAACACAACTGATGATGGAACATATTCTGAACAGTCAGGAGATGTTTTATTTTCAGGAACTACACAGTATAAATCTGAAAGCTGGGATGAAACTAAGCTTAAAGGTTACTTGACTAACTATGGTACTTATGCATTAAGAGACCAATTGGATACAAATATCCACGTAGCAAGATTAACTTATAGCAATGCTAAGCAAATGTACGCTGATGTGTACTTTGCGGAGCCAACTGCAACCATAACTACAGGTTCAACTGGAGGAGGTGCAGGACAGCTTGGGGATGTATTAGTTACAGATGACGAAGTAAGCAATGTTGCTACAAAGAATCTAATCATTGTTGGTGGAAGCTGTATAAATTCAGCTGCTGCTACACTGGTTGGAGGAGCTAAATGTGGTGCTGCTTGGACAACTGCAACTGGCGTTGGAACAGGACAATTCCTGATTAAAGGCTATGCTACATCAACATTAACTAGTAAACTTGCTTTGCTTGTTGCTGGTTATGATGCTGCAGATACTGTAAACGCTGCTACATACTTGAAGACTAAAGCTGTTGATACAAGTAAAGAGTACTTAGGTACATCTGCTACTGCTGCAACTTTGGTTACAACAAACGTAACTGCTTAAATCCAAAAACATTTTATTTTTTTCTTTATTTTTTTCTTTTTTTTAAGGGCTTGGCGGGAGCTTTAAGAAAATAAGGAAATTTTTAGGCATTCAGCTAATGAAGAGTTTTATCTGAATGGAAGAAAATAAGGAAATTTTTAGGCATTCAACTAACAAAAAATTTATCCGAATGGGAGAAAATTTAAATAACATCTTTTTTATTTATAATATGACTAAAGTGATATTTTATCAATAAAAATATGAGAAGCATAGAATCAAAAAAAGATATAGAGAAAAAACGAAAGAAAAACCAAATAATAATAGGGGGTATTCTTATATTCATAATGATGGCCAGCACATTTGGAATACTCGTTGATTCTTTTGGGACTAAAAATAGCATTGAAAAAGTTGAACATAATGGATATAAATTTGTGAATGAAAATAATTTCTGGACAACTACAATAGGAAATTATAAATTTATATTTAAATACAATCCTACTCAAGTTGAAAGAATTGATGCAGAATTAAAATATTTGAATAGCTATTCTGGAGATCCTCTTTACATATCCTCGGAAGATTATGTATCTGAAGTTGAAATATATAGAAATATGGGAAATACAGTTGAGAGATTCCAGAGAGCTTGTCTGGAGGAAAAAGGATGTGAAGAAAATTGGCCTATAAAAGACTGCTCAAACAATTTCATAATAATAAAGAAAGCCAATGAAAGCAAAATATATCAGGATGGAAATTGTGTCTTTATAGAGGGTAGAGAAGAAAATTTAACACAAGTTACTGATGAATTTCTATTCAAAATAATTGGCATAGAAGAATAGGAAGATAAAAAATATTTGATAAATATAATTAATGCGTAAAACTCTACAACATTGTTCAACTATTGCCAATGCATTAATAATCCATATAGAAAGAAATGATAAAAAACTTCATGCAGCTTAAAAATATCAGGCTAAATAATTTATTTTATATTGCAAATAAATTTATAAACTCCAAAAAATAAAATAAATATAATGGCGGAAAGAAAAAAGGCAAAAAAAGAGAACAAAAAGAAAGAAGAAGTTCACGAAATATATGAAGTTAAAAAAGATGGAAAGGAAAGCATAGTTGAAACAAAAGGAATAATTAAAGAAAATATAATAAGAAAAGGGGAAATTGAAAAAGAAAACAAATTATTAAGAAATGTATTAATTTTTATAGGAATTGTTTTTTTGGTGCTTGTTATTTCTGTTTTTATAGGAAAAGCTTCAACTCATTTCAAATACAAAGATGTAAAATTTGACATAGTAAAAGAGGGAGAATTGACTCTCTACCACACTTCTTTTCCTGTAATATATAACGGGACAAATATGGTGTATAATATTTATTTGAGAAACGATCCAAGAGAGCTTGAAAAAACAGTTCCTGCTAAGGGGACACTCCTTTCCATAGATGATGCTTTTTATAGCGTATCTCAAGAAATTGAATGTGATGGAAAACAAGGCAGGAATACTGCAATTCCAAACTTACAAAATACCTATAATGCAATTGGGAAAAATTTTATAAGAGATGAAAATGCAAGCTGTGACCCCCAAGGAAGATATATGTATATTGTTATACAGCCCGGAAATGAAACAAGCATAGAAAAGTTCGGACCTAATTGCTACAACATAAACATAAACAATTGTGAAATTCTTGAAGGAACAGAGAGGTTTATTGCTGGATTGCTTGTTAAAATTAATGTTGATTTAACCAAATGATATCAAAATTGATTTATGCCATACTTTTAACCTTGATGCCAATTACTGAATTAAGAGCTGGACTTCCTTTAGCTATATCTTATGCTCTTGAAAATAATATTCCTATTTTTCTTATATTCCTTTTAATTATATCTGTGAATATATTAGTAATCTTTTTTGTTTTCTTTTTTTTAGATAAAATAAATTCATATTTAATGAGTATAAAATCTTATGAAAAGATATTCAATAAATTCTTAAAAAAATTTCAAAAGAAAGTTGATAAATTTGAAAAAGAACATGGAAAAGCTTGGTTTTGGGCATTGACTTTCTTTGTTGCTGTTCCTCTTCCTGGAACAGGCGCCTGGAGCGGGTGTCTTTTAGCCTGGATATTGGACTTAGACAGAAAAAAAAGCATACTTGCAATTTCCTTGGGAGTGATAATTGCGGGAACAATTATTCTCTTCGGAAGTCTTGGATTTATAAAATTATTTAATATGCTTTGATATTGATTTTATATCTGAATGAAATGGAATTTCCTTTATATTGAATTTCTTAACTTCTAAGAACCATATTCCAACAACAAGAACTATACTTCCTATATACCAGGAGAGCTTATGGCTTATATCAAATAAATTTGGTTTCAAGACAAAAATAGCTGATAGCAATACTATCCTCATAATATTGACTATCAAAAAGGAAAAAAAAGCAAAGCTAATCATTTTTATTCTCTTATAAAATTTTATATTTGGAACTGAAAGATTGAAAATAAGAAGAAGATAATATGCAGAACCTGCAATACAAGCATCTATTATTTCTATAGAAGAGAGATAATTTCCTATAAAGATAGTACTTCCAGATAGACTGGCACTAAATAATAAATTAAGGAGAAAATAAACAGGATAAATTGTGAGGGGGGTGAATACAAAATAGAAAATCCAGAAATTTGGCAGAGCAGTGATTATAAGAATAAAATATCTTATAAATATAGAATATATAACTTCTCTCGCCTTCTTCATAAAGACTAAAGTTAAAAGAGATTTAAATAAGTTAGGTTTTAATTTATTTTAACTATGGATAAAAATATTTTGAGAATATAATTATCAGTAAATCCAATATTATTTAACTATTAACTTCAATTCTAGAATAACGTTAAAACTGCGACATATAATTTAAGATTTTACTAAGATAACTATAAAATTACTTTTTTCTTCCATTTCAGTTTATTGAAATGCCTGAAAAATTACTTTTTTCTTCCATTTCAGTTTATTGAAATGCCTGAAAAATTACTTTTTTCTTGATACTCTTACTGCAATAACAATTATCAAAATTATAAGTATTAAATTAAGAATTCCTATTCCCCATATATACTTGTTATTTCCTGAGAAGAAGTTTGTTAATCCTGTTAACCCAAATGTTTTCTTTGTTATATCTACTTGAACAGGCTGGCTTACAACCAATTCATTTCCAGAAAGAACTTCAATATTAAATAAATTAACTCCTAAAGCTTCTTTTTTAACATTAAAAGTTAACAAAACATCTCCTGACTTTCCTGCATCAAGGGTCAACGAACCCTTATCAATAGTTGCAGATGATGCCCATTCTGCATAGCCTGCTGCATTTAATAAGTAAGTAGAAGTTTTCGTTCCTGTGTTCATTATTGTTGCTTTAACAACTAAAGGCTTTCCAGCTTGCCCTCCAGATTCTAAAACAGCTGTTACTAAAGCTTCAGAAAGAGAGCAAGTTCCTTGAACATTCAAAGCAACACTAGAAACTGACTTATCATCATTTTCATTTTGATAAACATCATCATCTTCATCATAAACTGTAAATGTAAGGTAATATTTCTTTTCTTGAACTTCTTTAGGCAATTGAAAATTAAAATTAAAGTCTGTGCTATCAAAAGAATCTACATCTCCAATTTCAACCTTTTCATTAATTCCTAATTCTTTATTATAAACTATAACATAAACATCAGTTTGGTCATCTTCTCCAATATTCCATGCCTCTGCTGAAAGCTGAACTTCAGAATCACACTGAACATCTGTGGGGGTGTCAAAAATAGAAGCGCCTTTATCAAAAGTAACAAAATCACTTTCTAAAGTTATATCAATTATTTCTTTGGGAGTAGCAGTAACTGAAGTTTTATTATCTGAAAATGCTTCGTTCTCTCCTGTTGCCCAAGCATAAAATACATAATCTCCATTGTCTGCAAAATCTTCAGGAGTATCCAATTTGAAGTTTATTGTTAATGTTTTTTCATCTCCTTCATTTAAATTGAATTTGCTTTCTTTTTCCTTTATTATCCATTTTCCATCCTGCTTATTATAAAGTCCCCATTCAACAAGTATATTTCTTATTTTATCTCCTGAATCATCATTGTTATTTTCCACTGTTATCTCTGCACTTATTTCGTCAAGAGGAAACCAAGAATTATCTTCCCCGTACCCACTTTCAACATTAATGTTGTCTAGAGCAATGTCCATCTTTCCATCATCTTTATATTTTGATGCAGTATTTTCAAATTTAAGAGTTAAAGTAGAACTAATTGAAGTGTCGTTTGTTGTTATATTATAATCTTTAGAGTAAGTTCCTAATGGGAAGTTTGTATCAATGGGTGTGACAACTGAAGCGGTTACCTGAACACTTCCGCTTGTTGCGGGAAGAGTTATAAGAGATTGATTAAAGTTCACTGTAACTGTTTTACCGAGTGCAGTGATTAGCTGACTGATTAAAGAAATATTCACAGATGAAGTACCATTATTAGATATTGTAAAAGTTTGAGAATCACCAAATTGGTTTAAATTAATTGAAGTAGGATTAGTTGTAATTGCAGCACTTACTGCACCCATCAAAAATACCAATGCAAAGACGCTTGCGAACAAAATGTTTAATCTTTTTGTTTCCATGTGTAATCATTCCAGAGTTACTATGGTTTATAAAGATTTATATTTTTTAGAATATATCTTATTTTTGAAAATCTCTATTAATTTCTGTAAATAAAATATAAATCCCCTCAACATTTCTCCATTCAAAAAGTTTATATATTTTGCAAACCTCTTTTTTTAGTCAAATGGTTATAAAATCTCAGGAAAATTTTGTTGGGGCTTGGGTATTCCTTACGGGGGTTATTCTAGCTGTAATTATAGGAATTGTAACTAATTTTTTTATTCCTATTGATAAAATAGTTCAATATAGTTCTCCAATTTATGCCATATTGGTTATTATTGGGTTAATAGTTGGAATGAAAGTAAATGTCTCTGGGAAAGATTCTCAAACATTTTTGATTTCAAGCGCGGTTTTGGTTATTGTAAGCAAATTTGGAATGGAAAGTGTTACTGGTTCACTCATAGGAATAGGAATAGGAGATTTAGTTGCTTCTGTTTTTGGCGCTTTGCTCGTGCTTTTCGTTCCTGCAACAATAATTGTAGCGCTGAAAACACTTTTCTCAATTACTAATGTTTAGACTGGCAGAGGGCTATATATGATAGGTAAAGAGTAAAACGCCTATGTTATAATAGGTAAGCTATTCAAAGACACAAACAGGAACTCCTGTTGAGATAAAATCCTCTTGAACTAAGAAAAAATCAACTATCCTATTTTCTGGAAAGGTTTCTTCAATTTCTTGCGCTATTGCTCTTGCTTCATAAGGGTTATCAACAAAAATTCCAAATTCAATAAAAGGGTCTCCTAAATAATCTAAAAGAAAAGAAACTTTGGGATGAGATTCTAAATACAAATATAATTTTGATCTATCTTCTAAGTTCTTGTTCTTAATAAAAAAGACAAATTGATATTTATTTAATTTAGAAAGATTAACAAAAATAGAATATTTCAGAATATATCCCTCTTTTTCAAGATTTTTTATTCTTTTAATTACAGCAGGAGCAGTAATATTTAATTCTTTTGCAAGTTCAATTGAAGTTAATCTTGAATTTTTTGAAAGTCTCATAAGAATTAATCTATCTGATGAATCAATTTTATGATTTCCAAATTTTTTATCTTGCCTTTCTGCTTTAGAATTAAAATATTTTTCATAAAAGAATTTGGTTGTTTTATAAAATTCAAATTGATGATCTGTAATAGCATCTTTAAATTGAGAATAAATTTTTTGAAATCTTTTTTCTATTTCTTCATTGTCTTTTCCATAAATAGCCATCCCTAAGCTCCACAACCCAAAGTGTGTTCCTGCCCAAGAAACAAAATTAGTATTTTTAATATATTCAATAAATTCTTTTTCATAACTTGCCTTAATTCTTACAAAAAACAAAGCAGATACAAAACCTAACTTTCTTATATCAATTTCAGTGAAGAAGTCATGAATTATTCCCTCTTGTTTTAAATTATTTATTCTATAGGTTACAACTTCTCTTGAAACTCTACACATTTTTGCAAGAGTTGAATAAGAAGTTCTTGAATTTTTTACTAATTCTAAGAGTATTTTATTATCAATCTTATCCATTTCCACATTATTAAACTTTTACTGTATATAAAGTTTATTATTGTAAAAAACATCAAGTATAATTTTATTATTATCCTTATTTTACTTTTCTTATGATAAATAAAAAACAGATTAGAGATTTAGTAGAGAAAATGCATAATATAGTAATTGTAGAGAAGAATATCCCTAAACTAGAGAAACACAAACATTTGTTAAATTCACATTGGTTAGAAGATCCTCTATATAATTTAAATGACCTATCTGAAGAAGAAAGATTGTTATTCCTTTTAATTCTTGACGGAACCAGTTTTTCTTACTGGAGCGAACCAAGGTGGCAAATAAGCCATAATTGTAAAAGATTAGATGGTGCGAAAGCAATGATATTTGCACTTAAAAGAGCTGTTGATAAAGGAAATTTAAAATTGTCTGTAGATAATTTATCAAACCTTTCAAGAGAGGAATATAGAGAAATACTAAAAGGAACTACAGAAATCCCCCTTTTTGAAGAAAGATTTCAAATATTAAAGGAAATTGTAAATGTTTTAAATGAAAAATTTGATGGAAATATAAAAAATATAATCAAATTTGCAAAAGGAGATGCCTTAAAACTATTAGAAATTCTTGTTAAATCTTTTAAATTTTTTGAAGATTATATAACTTATGAGGATGAAAGAATTGAATTAAATAAAAAAGCTCAGTTATTTATTTTAGATGTTTATAGGATATTTGGTGGAGAAGGATTGGGGAAATTAGCAAATATAGAAGAATTAACTGCATGTGCAGACTATAAACTTCCTCAGGTACTGAGAAGGATGGAAATTTTTGAATATTCTCCAGAATTAGCAGAGAGAATAGACAAGAATGTTCCTCTACCTTCTGGAAGTTTAGAAGAAACTGAGATTAGAATAAAAACAATCTTTGCTGTTGAGAGAATTAAAAAATACTTCAATGAGACTCTTAAAATTAATACGAGGAGTGACCAAGTAAATGAACTATTATGGAAACTTGGGCAAATAAAACATTCGAAAGATAAACCTTATCACAAAGTTAGAACAACAAAATATTGAGATAAATTACAGATAATTAACCAAGCCTCTTAAAATTAGTATAGAACCTCTTGTTCTTCGTAAATCTCCAATTTCTCTATACTTAAAAAGTAAAATCAGTAATCGTCAAACTTATCTTTTGGTTCAGGTTTTGGCTTGTCCACCTTTTGTATCTTTGCAAAAGAGGGTGTTGCAATAACAAGGTTCTCGCCAAATCCAGCAATTGTTCCCTCAAGAGCATCTGTAGTCTTCTTTAGCTTTGATATAGCTCTTTTTAATTCAATAGGGTCTTTTTGCTTCAAAGTTTTTATA